>Ga0315284_10006980_pt1 | contig 16110 bp, 9 predicted proteins | sample YL17G09_16_MG_FD_203696 | JGI IMG/M metagenome (GOLD analysis project Ga0315284, IMG submission 203696) | Sediment microbial communities from Yellowstone Lake, YNP, Wyoming, USA - YL17G09_16 | ecosystem: Environmental > Aquatic > Freshwater > Lake > Sediment | place: USA: Wyoming | collected... | reverse complement strand
TCAACTTTTACCTACAGGCTGTCAAGCAGTTCTGCAAATGGATGGTGCAAGATCAGAGGGCGATTGAATCCCCGGTCAGGCATCTGAAAGGGCTCAATGTACGAACGGACAGACGGCATGACCGCAGAGCACTTGAGCCAGATGACATGAGGCACCTTTTGGCGACCACGGCCGCCGCTCCCAAGCGATTCGGTGCGACCGGGCTCCAGAGGGCCATGCTGTACCGTTTGGCCGTAGAAACAGGTCTGAGGGCCAATGAATTGCGAACGCTCAAGGCATCATCATTCGACCTGAACAAGTGCACTGTTACAGTGCGGGCGGGATACAGCAAGCGAAAGCGCGAGGATGTCCTGCCGGTACGACCGGATACAGCGGCAGAGTTGCGGGGATTCTTGTCAGGCAAGCTCCCGGAAGCCACGGCGTTCAGGGTGCCGGAGAAGGCGGTAAAGATGCTCCGCGCCGACCTTGCCGACGCTGGCATTGCCTACGTGGACGAGGCAGGACAATACGCTGACTTCCATGCTTTGAGGCATACGACCGGAAGCTGGCTTGCTGCCAATGGCGTTCATCCGAAAGTGGCACAGACGATAATGCGTCATTCCGACATCAATTTGACTATGTGCAGATACACCCACACGCTCAGGGGCCAAGAGGCTGAAGCTGTGAAGAGCTTGCCAGACCTGTCGTTTGCGAACGATCAGGCCCAGAAGGCAACTGGCACCGATGGCCGACAAGAGTTGACACCCCAGTTGACACCCAAATCGACACCTACGGCTTTCTCGGCAGGTTCGCGGTTGGCAACGGTTGGCACAGTTCACCATGCAGGACCAGGTACATCCACAATTCGTAAGTGCTCAGATACAGGGAAGTTAGGCACACACAATGACCAGTTGGCACCTGCTGTCATGGGGGAAAGTGGAAAGCCAACGGTGGGATTCGGACCCACAACCCCTGGTTTACAAAACCAGAGCTCTACCATTGAGCTACGTTGGCGTCATGTACTCGAAGGTCCATATCGGCCCCCGGTGGTTACAAGTATAGTCGGGGCGGGGGTTTTGTTCAAGGTCAAATCGCGGGGGTGGCGAGATGGGTCCTTTCTGTCACCCCGAGCGTAGTCGAGGGGTCTGGCCGAGATCGAGAGGTGCAGTGTTGGCGGTGCCAGATGTCTCGACTGCGCTTCGCTCCACTCGACATGGCAACGGGAAGAGCTGCCGCGATACTTGGCCGCACACAAAACCAGGTGTGCGGCGAGTCCTCTTCATAGGTGGTGCGTCGTGGCGAGCGGGGACGCTCGCCCTACGGAACACACATGGACCTGCTACAGTGCCGCGCAACGATCGCGGATTGCAGGTTGGAAGGTTGTCCAATCCGCAATCCGCAATCATCCATCTGCAATCTATTGGACTTGGTCTCCTGTGACCTGGAGGTCGTCGATGTTCCAGCCGGGATAGACCACGGAGTCGTCGGTCGGTCCGAGGCCCCAGCGGAAATACACCGTCGCTTGGCTGTCGCCGACGGCCGGCGGGACGGCGTACTCCACGAACTGCCAAGCGTCGTCGGAAATGTGAGACCGGCCGGAGACCCACAGGTCCACCCAGTTGGTCCCATCGTTCGACACCTGCACCGAGGCTTGGTCATAAGGCGATTCGACGCCCAGCCATCGCCAGAAGCTCAGCCGGATGTTCTTGTATCCCGCGCAGTTGATCGGGCCGGTCGTGGCGTAACGGGTCTGGGCCAGGTCGTTGGCATAGTCGCCGTCGAGGGCGTAACCGATGACGTTCTTGCCCGTATGCCCGGTGTTCGGGTCGCCGTTCCACGAGCCCTTGCCCGCCGGCGGGCCCCAGGCCCAGCCCTCGTCAAGCGTCCAGCTCGGGTCGGCATCCATGGCGGCATAGTAGATCGCATTGGGCACGACGGCGACCGACACGCTGCGGCTGTCCTGTCTTACGCCGTCCGTCACAAGGAAAGACAGCGTGTACGTATCGAACACCTGGTCGGCCGTCGGCTTCCAGAAGAACGTGCGGCTCTGTGCGTCGTAGTAAGCCCCTTCGGGCAAATTGCCGACGGACCATCGCAGCGTCCGGTTCCCCGGGTTCGAGGCGGTGACCTGCACCTGGAGCCGCTGGCCGGGGCTGATCTCGGCCGGCGCCGACACGGGGTCCAGCTTCGGTCCGGCGGAGACCCACCTGGAGTTCTGCGGGTCATGCCCCGCCATGCCCCAGTCGATCAGCTCGGGGGTGTACGGGGCGGGCAAATCGAGGACGTAGAAACGGTAGTCGCCAACGACCATGAACTCCACGTCGCCATCCTGATCGAGATCGGCCACCGCGGGGGAGACCTCGCCGAATCCCGTCAGACCCAGCGTGGGGAATCCGGGCGTGACCGAGCCATCGGGCTCCCATGCCATCATCGGCTCGCCTCCCGGAGAAATAATCAGCTCTTTGCGTCCGTCGCCGTCGATCTCCGCGATCAGGGGAACGCACCTGGCGGGACTACCCATGACGATCTTCGGGAAACCGGCATCCGTCAGCTCGCGGCCCTTATAGTCGAAGCCGTAGAGGCGGGTGAAGGCGAAGCCATCGGCCTCGGCGATGTACGTGGCGACGTAGACCTCGCCGTAACCATCGCCGTCCAGATCTCCCGCACAGAGACCGCCGGGTTCCCCAAGCGGGTCGGACACCTTCTTCTTCCAGACCGTGCTGCCGTTGGCGCGGGCCACCGTGATCTCCTCCTCCGTGCAGAAGACCAGCTCCTGCTTGCCGTCACCATCCAGGTCGGCAACGGCGGTCCCCTTCGGACTGCCGCCCTTCCACCTCGCGACCTGCTGTCCCTGGTGGTCCAGGATGAAGGTGTAGAATCGGCTCAGGCCCGGGCCGTACCCGCACAGCGCGATCTCCACGTCGCCATCGCCGTCGAAATCGGCCACGCTCATCGGGCCCGCCGACGTATAACGCCGCTGCCACATCGGATTGCCGTCGCCCTGGAAGGCGTACAAGCCATCGGTCTCACTCGATTCCGCATCAAGCGCGAGGAGGATCTCACTATCCCCGTCGCCGTCGAGGTCGGCCAGCACAGGGCCCGCGGAGACGAACCCGGCCCACGTGCCGAACTGGGCGGGCCAGTTGCCGTCCACGATCTTGCCGCTCTGAACGTGGTACGCATACATCTGGTTGTCGTACTCGGAGGCGACGACCAGCTCATAGTCACCGTCGCCGTCGATGTCACCGGCCGCCACACTGGAAGGCAGGAAGCTCACCATCGCCCAGGGATCATCCGACGTGAATTCCACCGGCCAATTGGGCAGCGAGTTGCCGTCCGCGCTCCAGATGTTCACCTTCCCCCCACCCCAGAGGCTGGACCAATCCACCGAGCACTGGACGATCTCGTTATTCCCATCTCCATTAACATCCATGCAGATCGGACTGCCGATGAAGATATCCTCCGGCATGTCATCCTCCCCCACCGGCTCGGCGGGTTTCGGCCAATGGGCCTGCGGCGGCGCTATCTCGATGCCGAATACCTTGCGATCGATGTGCGTGCATCCACCCGCATTCACACGCAGACGCAACTCGTATGTCCCCACGCCCGCGTTTGCCCAGGACACACGCGCCAAGCCGTTAGGATCTGTCGGAGAACCTCCCTCGCTGATCGCCGTCCAGTCGGTCTGGCCATAGAGGCGGCAGTCAAGCTGATAGGAGTCGCCGTGCACGAAAAAGGACAGCTCGACGGCATTGACGTCCGACGCAAAGGTCTGGTTCGGCTTTGGCGCGCCAATCTCGCCGAGAGGCAGCTTCTCATCCGCCGCCAGCAGGGCCTTGTACGCGTTGACCCGCCCGGTGCCGAGATAACCCAGGTTGGGATCGATGTCGCCATAGCCGATCGGATCGGTCGTGTTTTCAAGGATGGCCCTGGCCTCCACGTGGGTCAATCCGGGCCGACGGGCGAACAGCAGGGCCGCCACGGCCGCCACGTAGGGGGAGGAGAAGGACGTTCCCGCCGTGGCAATGTACTTGTCGCCGAGATCGGTTGTGACGATATCCGTGCCGGGGGCGGCGATATCGACCCAGGGGCCGAATGAGCTGTGGCCGGTCTTGAGGTCCTCGCCGTTCGTGGAAGCAACGGCCATGACATTGGGATAAGCGGCGGGATAATGCGGCCGGCTGGAGTCCGAATTGCCGGCGCTGGCGACCAGCAGGACGCCTTTCTGATAGGCGTTATCGATCGCCGTATTGACGACCTGGTCCCCCTCGGGGCCGAAGATGTCCCCGCCGAAGCTCATGTTGACCACGCGGGCCCCATTGGCGGCAGCGTAATCCAGAGCAGCCGCCACCTCGTCGGAATGGTACTCCAGGCCGAGCCGCAGCACCATGATGCTGCATTGCCAATTCACGCCGCTGACGCCTTTCGCATTGTTGCCAACCGCGGCGATGACGCCGGCGACCTGCGTCTCGTGGTTGAGAATATCGGCGTAGTAGTCGCTCGCGTCGGGCGCGACATTGTTGTTGGAATCGCCGAAATTCCAGCCGTGGACGTCGTCGATGAATCCGTTTCCATCATCATCCAGCTTGTTGCCGGGGACCTCCCCCTTGTTCACCCAGATGTTGTCCTTCAGGTCGGGATGGTTGACGTCCACGCCCGTGCCTATCACGGCGACCACCACGTCACGGCTGCCGGTGCTGATGTCCCATGCGTCCTCCATCTGGATCAGTTGGTGCGCGTACTGGTCGGCGAAATCCGGGTCATTCGGCGTCCGGCAGGGCCGATAGATGTAATTCGGCTGCGTGTACTCCACATCGGGGTCCGCATTCAGCTCCGCACAGACGGCCAGGACGTTCCGTTGCGTTCTCAGGACGTGGTATCGCAGCCCCTCGCGCACGCGATTGAATACCGGACCCTGGTCCTCCACTCCGTACTTCTCTCGGAGGCGTAGCAGGCTCGCCCGATACCTTTGCAGGGCCGCATCCTGGGACAATGCCTGAATCCCGCCAGTGGGCCCATTCTTGAGTTTCACGATGACTTCGCCCCGGACGTACCCGGGCGTGAGCCCTGGCGATTGCCCCGCCCCTGCATCAAGGGATGCGACATCGCTCCCTTGCTGCTGTGACACTCCCGCCATCGACACGCTGACGGCCGCTATCAACAAAGCCGCCACGGCCACCGTTTGGACCTTCCTGCTTCGCTCATTCCGCCGCGTTCTGTTCATCTCCACACTCCCAATCGCCGTCAAACACCTTCCTTTTCACTCGCTTGGCGTCCCGTCGTCTTCGCCGTGTCGCAAAGCGAAACCCACCCGATGCCCGTGTGATGGCAGCAAGAAACCCTGCGGTTCCGGGCATGCAGGCTTGCCCTGCATACAATCCTTTGGGGAAAATCTCGAAACGACCGGCTCCCACCGATTCCATTATCTCCACACAGGCAGTCCAACACATCGGGCGCACATCCGCCTCGCTCCTGCAACAATCCGCCACCTGCACTCGCGAGGGCTCTGTCTATTATCATAGTAGCCGCAGCCGCAAAGTCAAGCTGAATCCGGGAGCTCAGGGAACTCGTGTGTGACCTTTTTTCGTGGTGGAACGGGCCCTTTTCTGTCACCCCGAGCGAAGTCGAGGGGTCTGGCCGAGATCGAGAGGTGCGCCATTTGCGATGCCAGATGTCTCGACTGCGCTACGCTTCGCTCGACATGACAAATGGAAGGGCCGCCACAGAAGTTAGTCGCACACGGGAACTCGGGGGTGCACGACAAGATTATGGCGGAGCAGGCGTGACGTTGTGGGTGGCAGCGGCAAGCGCAGGTTTGCCGATGGTTTGCCCATTCGCCATCGGCAAAGCCTTCGGCCTTGCCGCTGCCACCCGCTGTACCGGTATGCGTGCAGGTCGGCATTGCGGCCGCCGGCCTGCGTTTCTGATTTCCCAGGCCCCTTTTTGGCTAAATGGGTGTCCTATCTCATCCGATGATTAGAGCGTGCCCGCGCACGCGTGAAGGCGCTGGCACTGCGTCGTGATGGCTACAGGGGTTGTCCCGTGTACATTATCGAGCCACATATTCACATGTACTCGCGAACGACGGATGATTATCAGGCCATGTACCGGGCCGGCATCCGCGTCGTGGTCGAGCCGTCCTTCTGGCTGGGCGCCAACCGCCGGTACGCGGGGACTTTCTTCGATTACTTCCACCTGCTCCTGACGTTCGAGCCCGTTCGCGCGGCACGTTACGGCATCGATCACTACTGCTGCATCTCCTGTAATCCGAAGGAGGCGGAAAATCGGGTGCTCGTCGATGAAGTGCTGGCGGGCATGGACGAATACCTGGAGCATCCCCGTTGCTTGGGGATCGGGGAGATCGGCCTCAATAACATTACTGATAACGAGATTTACGCGTTCCGAAAGCAACTGCTGATGGCGGAGGCGCGACAGATGCCCGTGCTGGTCCATCTGCCGCACTTCGACAAGGCGCGGGGCGCCCGCGTCACGGTGGACATCATCCGGGCCGAAGGGCTCACCCAGCACCGCATCGAAATCGACCACAACACCGAGGAAACGATGCCCATCACCCGCCAGACGGAGTGCTTTACCGGGCTTACGGTGTACCCGTATTCCAAGCTGAATCCTCAGCGTGTGTCACAAATCGTGCGGGAGTATGGGGCCCAGCGCACGATCGTCAACGGCAGCGCAGACTGGGGGGTCTCCGACCCGCTCTCGTTGCCCAAAACCGTCGAGTTCCTAGGCCAGGATGGGCACGACGCACAAACGCTGCAAATGCTCTTCCACGACAACGCAAGCGAGTTCTACGGACAGTCTACGAGATGGAAGCCCAACTACGACATTGCTCCGATTCCCATATCTCAGTACCAGCGGCAGCCATAACGGACTATGCAAGGCCGCATCGAGCGGGCAGTCTGCGCGGATGGCTGGAGCTGGTGCGTCCGCCCAACCTCTTCACTGTCCCCGGCGACATCTTGGCCGGCGCCGCGCTCGCAGGGATCGGTACCGAGAAAGCGTTTCTGCTGTTTCCTGGCGTCTTCGCCTCGCTGCTGCTTTATGCCTCCGGGCTGATTCTCAACGACTGCATGGATCGCCACACCGACGCCAGGGAGCGCCCCGAGCGTCCCATACCTTCAGGGAAAGTCAGCGCCGCCCAAGCCTGCGCTGCATCTTTGGCGCTCATGGGCGCGGCCATCGTCCTGGCTCTTCTGACCGGCGTGACGCAATTCTGGGTCATGGCCGGCATCCTTTCCGGGCTCATCCTCCTTTACAACGGCCCCGCCAGAAGGATTCCCCTCGCGGGGTTCGCGGTGATGGGGCTGTGCCGCGGGTGCAACGTGCTACTGGGAGCCAGTGTCATGGATGGACTGGCATCCGCTCCGGTTCTGGTTGGGGCAGGACTGGAGATGTCGTACATCATCTGCGTAAGCTTGCTCGCCCATGGCGAAGTGGACAAGCCGCCCGCCCGCCGGCAATGGTGGCTGCCGCTGGCGGTTGTCGCGGGCGCCAGTCCGATATTGTTCCTGTGCCTGCAGGCCGTTCCACCCAACGTGATAATTCCATTGGTCGTCCTGCTCGGGTGGCTTTCTACGACGCTCACGAATCCGGGGCCGCATGCGGGAGAGACTTCGCAGAAGATCGGCGCCCTGATCCGCGGCCTGATCCTCCTCCAGATTCTGCTCATCGCGTTCTCCCTGTCTCAGAACCCAGTGTGGTTCAGTCGATCCGCCATCGGCATTTTGATCCTGATGTTCATCGCCGCCGAAGGGATGGCGACGCGATTTCATGGGAGTTGACATGGAACGGAGAATCCTTCTCATGCAGGTGGCGGGGCTGGGCTACAACTTCCTGGCGAGAAGCCTCGGCAAAGCCGAGTTGGGAGGTCTCGCCGCCAAACCCATGGGCGGTCTGTTCCCCGCACTGACCTGCCCGGTGCAGGCGACCATGCGCACGGCCGCGCCCGCAAGCGGCCATGGTATCGTCGGCAACGGATTCTTCTCCACCGAGCAGTGGAAGCCCCTGTTCTGGGAGCAGAGCAGCCGATTGGTGCAGGGCCCACGCATCTGGGAAGACCTGCGACGCCGAGGCGGCACGGTCGGGCAACTCTTCATCCAGCAGTCGCTCGGCCCGGACGCGGATGTGGTGTACTCGCCTGCGCCCATTCACAAGCACCACGGCGGGATGATTCTCGACTGCATCGCCCTGCCGGAGCAACTCAACGCTCGGCTGCGGAAAGAGCTGGGCGTCTTCCCGCTTCAGAGCTATTGGGGTCCGCTGGCCTCGGTGCGCTCCAGCCGATGGATCGCGGCTGCGACCGAGAGCGTGATGGAGCATGAGCGGCCGGACTTGCTCTACAGCTACATTCCACATCTCGACTATGCGATGCAGAGACATGGCCCGGACTCCGGCGCGGCCCGGAAGGCCTGTCGGCAGGTTGATTCCATCCTTGCCCCGCTGGCCACCCAGGCTCAACGCCACGGCTACAACATCATCATCTTCGGAGACTACCCGATCATGGCGGCCACGGGCGTCATCTTCCCGAACAGGACACTCCGCCAGCATGGCTGGCTGCGGACAAGACAAGTCAAGCGTATGCTGTACCCATACTTGCCCGGCAGCCAGGCATTCTGCGTCGTCGATCACCAGATCGCTCACGTCCATGTGTGGGATAACGGCGCGATGCAGGCCGTGAGAGAGTCGTTGCAGGCCCTGGAGGGCGTCGATCGCGTTCTGGATGGGCCGGGCAAAGTGGAGGCGGGCGTCGAGCATCCCAGGAGCGGCGATCTGATCCTCGTGGCAAAGCGAGGGTACTGGTTCGATTACCGCTGGTGGGACAGCCCACCCGAAGCACCGGACTACGCCACGCACGTGGATATCCACAATAAGCCCGGCTATGACCCGTGCGAGTTGTTCTTCGGGTGGCCGCCGATGCGAATCTCGCAGGACCCGTCCAGGGTGCGGGGAACGCATGGCCGGCTCGACGCGGACGAGCCCGTCGCATGCGCCTCGAACATCGAGCTGCCGGACCATCCACACACGCTACTGGAGCTGGCCCGCAGCATCAGGACTCTTCTGGGGATGATATCGTAGTATGAAGCTGGAACAGAAAATCCAGGTGACGTTTCGCTATGCGGTCTGCTTTACGCGGGACGTGTTCGCCCCGGGCAACGATGTGCTGCTGAGCCAGATGCAAGGGTTCCGGCCGAAGGTGGCGGTCTTTCTGGATTCGGGGCTTGAGGAGGCCCAGCCCGAACTGCGGCTCCAAATCGAACAATGGCTGCACACCCATCGAGACAGCGTCAGTCCTTGCCCCCCCGTCACGGTGCAGGGTGGCGAGGCATGCAAGAACGATCCGGAGTACTTCCTCCAGATCGCCCGGATTCTGCGGGACCGCCATCTGGACCGCCATTCGTATGTCGTGATCGTGGGCGGCGGAGCAGTCCTGGACGCCGTGGGATTCGCCGCATCCGTCACGCACCGGGGCGTTCGACACATCCGCCTGCCGACCACCGTGCTCTCGCAATGCGATTCCGGGATCGGAGTGAAAAACGGCATCAACTTCCTCGGTGCCAAGAACTTCCTCGGAACGTTCACGCCGCCGTGGGCCGTGATCAACGATGCCTGCTTCCTGCGGACATTGTCCCTACGGGACTGGATCGCCGGCATTTCCGAGGCGTTCAAGGTGGCAATCATCAAGGACCGCTCCTTTCTCTCGTTCCTGATTGAGAATTGCAGGGCCCTCAGTGCGCGAGACGAGCGAGCCATGGAAGAGACGATCATGCGCTGCGCCAAGCTGCACGCCGATCACATCGCCACGGGAGGCGATCCATTTGAAGCGGGCTCGGCACGCCCCCTGGATTTCGGCCACTGGAGCGCGCATTATCTCGAGACACAGAGCAGATACGAGCTTCGCCACGGCGAGGCGGTGGCCATCGGAATCGCCCTGGATCTGGGGATTGCCCGGAACCGTGGGCTGATCGGCCCGCAGGACCATACGGCGGTCGTCAACGCCTTGAGAGCGACGGGCCTGCCCGTATGGCATCCGGCCCTGGGACACCGCGAGAAGGACGGGGCAGTGAGCATCTACCATGGACTGGAGGAGTTCCGCGAACACCTCGGCGGCGAGCTGACGCTCGTCATGCCGAATGAATTGGGGCGCAATTGTCAAGTACACGACCTGTCGTACGGCGAGATCGAGCGCGTCGTGCAGGAGATGGAAGAGACTTTCGGCCAGGGCAACCATGAAGCTGGGAAACGGCAATCATCTCATGTATTGTCTTAACATCCATCCGGGCGAGAGCCTGGAGGAAGTCACGTCCGCGATCCGGCAGGATGCGGCCGCGGTGAAGGCCGCGATCTGTCCGGCCGGGCCATTCGCCCTGGGATTGCGACTGAGCCGCCTCGCCGCCCGTGAATTGTTGCCCGTGGTCGATGATTTCAAGGCGATCCTCGATGACAACGGATTCTATGCCGTGACGATCAACGGCTTTCCGTACGGCCAATTCCACGGCCGGCGAGTGAAAGAGAATGTCTACCTGCCCGACTGGACGTGCCCGGAGCGGACCGCCTACACCCTGGACCTGGCCCGCATCCTTGCCAAGCTCCTGCCGCAAGGCGAGATCGGCACCATCTCCACCGTCCCATGCCACTACGGCAAGCAGGCCAGGCCCGAGGCGATGGACAGTCTCCTGGCGATGGCCGACGAGCTGGCGACGATCGAGCAGACGACCGGCAGGCGCATCATTCTGGCGCTGGAGCCGGAGCCGGACTGCCTGCTCGACTCCGCGGCCTCCACGCTCGCTTTCTTCACCGCCCTGTTCGAGCGCAGCCCCCATTCGCAGCGGTACATCGGCGTCTGCCTCGATTGTTGCCACGCCGCCGTGGTATTCGAGTCGCCGCAGGAATGGTTTCGCCGGTTCTCCGCCGCCGGCATCGCCGTCCCGAAGATTCAGGTATCGGCGTCCCTGAAGATCGATGTGTCCCGGCACGCCGAGGCGCAGAATCCTGCATCCTTGAAACCATTCTGCGACGACACCTACCTGCACCAGACGCGGGTGCTCGCCGACGGGAGACTCATGCAATTCGCGGATCTGCCCGACGCGGTGGCCCAGGCTCCCGACGGCGAATGGCGGGTCCACTTCCACGTCCCGTTGAACTGGGACGCGCCCCCGGTGCACTCCACGGCGGACCTGCTGCAAAGGGACTTTCTGCACGACGTGCTATCCACGGGCGACAAACACCTGGAAGTAGAAACGTATTCCTTCGCGATGGTGCCGGGACCCAAGCCGCCCCTGGTGGACTCCATTATCGCCGAGCTCCAGTGGCTCAAGCGCAAACTCGAGTGATGTGCGCTGCGAGCGAGGCTATCGCGGCGCGTGCTGGCGGCGGTAGTCGCGGAGGCTGGCGCCGGTTTCCTTGCGGAAATAGCGGGAGATGTGCTCGACGCCGTCGAAGCCGCAGTGCAGGACGATGTCCGTGACGCTCATGTCCGTGCCCACCAACAGCGGGATGATATTGTTGACGCGGACCCTCCGGATTTCCTGGTGCACGGAGCGCCGCAGGATCGCCTTGAAGCGTTTCTCCAGCACGCGGCGGGACACGCTCGTCGCCTCGACGACGTCGTCCACCTGGATCAGGCGGCTTGGATTGCAGCGGATGAAGCGCAGGGCCGCGGCGACATCCGGATCGGCAACGGCCAGGATGTCCGTGCTCATGCGCGTCACGATGTGGGTGGGGCGAACCGGGATCTCCTGGCCGGTCATCTCGCCGCCTTTCATGAGATGGTCCAGCAGCCTGGCGGCCTCGTGCCCGGCGGTCTCCGTATCCAGGGCAATGCTGGAGATGGGCGGATCGGCCAGGTCGCAGACGAGAACGTCGTTATCGACGCCGAGCACGGCCAGGTCATCGGGCACGCGGAGGTCCGCCGCCTTGCACGCCTCGACGACCTGCAGGGCGCGGTCATCGTTACAGCACATGACGGCGGCCGGCTTGGGCAGACAGCGCAGCCAATCGGCGACGCGGGTCTGCTCCCGCCTGGCGGCCCGACCGGTCCTGGAGACCGCTTGATTGTACAGGTTGACCTCGAAGCCCGCCTGCTTCAGGCGCCGGGCGAAGTGCTCCGCACGCTTTCTCGACCAGAGAAACTCGCCGAGCCCGCAGTAGGCGAAATTCCGGAACCCGCGATCCAGAAAGTGCTCGGCGGCCATGCAGCCGATGGCGGGGCTGTCCGTGATGATCGCGGGGAACGGCGCGTAGCTCTCCTTGTTGTGCTGCGCGAAGATCACGGGCGGGCCGGAATGGGTCATGCCTTCCACCGCCTTGACGTCGCGCACGATGGCCCCGTCGATCTTCAGGTGTTTCCACTCGGGCAGCGACGAATCGAGCGCGCCCGGCCAGCGGTACACCCGCCAGGGACCGTGCAGCCGCGAGTACCGCGCGATGCCGTGGAGCAGCCCGCGCCCGAACTCGCGCGAGGTCTCCACGAACAGCAGCACCGACGGCGTCTCTCGTGCGCTGGGCCGTTCGGATCTTTTTGCTGCGATCTCGTCGGTCATCCCGCCGATCTCCATTTGGGGGCAGGCCTTCCATTTCGGATTTCAGATTGTGGATTGCGGATTCGACTCGGGGCGGCAGGGTTCCCAATCCGCAATCCGCAATCAAGAATGCCGATAGATGTCCCAGGCGAGGTAGTTGCCCAGGGCCTCGGCGATGGCGTCGGCCGTCTCGGACATGCTGACGGCGACGTGGTGCTCGAAGCCCATCCGGCAGATATAGCTCAGAAGCGTCTGTAGATTCTCGATCTCCATGACGCCGAAGCCGCCGAAGGTGTCGAGCTCATCGTCCGTGAAGCGGCCCTGGCCCACGTAGGTGCGAAGCACGCCCTCCGTGTCGTCGGTCATGGTGCGGCAGAAGGTGGCCGGGCTCGACTTGATCCGGCCGACGATCGTGCCGTAGGTGTTCTCCTTGCCCACCGACCCGGCGATGATCTCCTGGTAGTCCATCCGGTCGCTCTCGAAGAACGACTTGGGCAGGTTGCTGCAGTGGAACAGGACGCACTTGTTCGGGTCGCCCTCGACGTTGTTGTTCCAGTCGAGCAGCGCGCTCGGCGTGCCGCCGGCCAGTTGCAGGATGTACATGGCGAGCAGGCCGGTGACATCGACCTCGCAGGCGCTGGGCAGCAGCGACTCGCTCATCATGCTCATCAGCGTGCACGGGACGATGCCGAAGAACTGCTCCAGGGCCGTCCAGCACTGGATCGCCGTGCCGACGAGCTGGTTTTCCTTGATCCATCTATCGACCACGGCGCCGAACTTGGCCATCTTCAACAGCCCGTCGGCGGGAATCGATTCCGTGATCGTGTAATTTCTGATCGCGTTGAGCTTCGCCTTGACGGCCCTGTCGTTATCGGCGAGCCGGTCCACCTTGCCGAGGACCTCGTACAGGTCTATCGGCTCGATGGCGATGCCCGCGAACTCCAGGATCTTCTCGCTGTAGCGGACGGTGTTGAAGGCCGCCGGGCGAGTGCCGATGGCGCCGAAGCGGACATCCTTGAGCCCGCGAATGATCCGGCAGACGGCGGCGAAGCGGTCCAGGTCCGCCTTGAACTCGGGCGATTGGACCTTCACCGTGTGCGTACGGGTCAGCGAGAACGGGATGCCCGCCTGGCGCAGGTTGTTGCAGGCGCTGATCTTGCCGCAGAAGGAGTCGCGCCGCCGGTCGATCTTCATCCGGCCCGCGACGTCCTCCTCGGCCTGGATGAGGATCGGGACGCTCAGGCCGCTGCGCTTGATCGCCTCGGCGATGCCCCGCTCGTCGCCGAAGTTCGGCAGCGTCACGATGATGCCGTCGATCTGGCCCGCCTTCGACGCGAACAGCTCCGCGCATTTTCGCGCCTCTTCGAAGGTCTCGACGGCCCCGTGCTTCGTGTCCGTCATGGACAGCGTGACGGCCCCGCAGCCGTTCTTCCTGAGCACGTCGAGAATGTCCTTGCGGCCCTCTTTCGCCAGCACGTCCGGGAAGAACCCGCGGTTGCCGACAATCACACCAAACGTCACTTTCTTCATTGTGCCTCTCCTCTATGCTTGCCCATAATAGGCGTTCGTTCCGTGTTTTCGCAGATAATGTTTATCCAGAAGCGCTTTTGGGATCGCGGTTTGATTCCAGTCGATCGTGATGGTCCCGTACGCCATCATCGCCACCTGCTCGAGAACGACGGCGTTCTCGACGGCATCGGCGGGGTCCCGGCCCCAAGTGAACGGCCCGTGATTGGCGACGAGCACGGCGGGCATCTGGAGCGGATCGAGATTGTGGAACCGCCGCACGATGACCAGGCCGGTGTTCTCCTCGTACGCCCCATTGATCTCCTTACGCGTCAGCGGATCGGTCACGGGCACGGGGCCGTGGAAATAGTCGGCGTGCGTCGTTCCGAAACAGGGGATGCCCTGCTCGGCCTGCGCCCACATCGTCGCGTACATCGAGTGCGTATGACAGACGCCGCCGATGCCCTCGAAGTTGCGGTAGAGCTCCAGGTGCGTCGGCGTATCGGAGGAGGGCCGCAGGTCCCCTTCCACGACCTTGCCCTGCAGATCGACCAGGACGATGCTCTGGGACGTGAGGTTCTCATAGCTGACGCCGCTGGGCTTGATGGCGACGATCCCGGCGGCGCGGTCGATGCCGCTGACGTTGCCCCAGGTAAAGACGACCAGGCCGTGCTTCTGCAGGTCGAGATTCGCTTCACAGACTCGTTGTTTGAGCTTCTCGTGCATCGCTATGCGTTGGCCTTTTCCTTGATGTCCAGCAGCTCCTTCATCACGCCGCCCATCGCGAGGACCTTCCCGGGCATTCCGAACCCGTCGTGGAGCCGTTTGTAGAGCTTGTACAATTGCCGATAGACCTTGTGGTTCCTGGCGATCGGCTTGTAGGTCGTTTCTTTGATGCCGCACATGGCCGCCTGGGCCCGGGCGAAGTCCGGGTACGCCCCGCCGACGACGGCGGCCGCAATGGCCGAGCCCAAGGCACAGGTCTGGGCTGAGCGAGAGACCTTCATCTCCCGTCCGGTGACATCGGCGTAAATCTGCATGAGCATCGCGTTCTTCTCGGCGATGCCGCCGCAGTTGACGACCTCGTTGATCTTGACGCCGTACTCTTCGAATCGGTTGATGATCGTCAGGGCCCCGAAGGCCGTAGCCTCGACCATCGCCCGGTAGATTTCCTCGGGCCGGGTGTGCAGCGTCTGGCCGAGGATGAGCCCCGTGAGCCGCTGATCGACGAGGATCGTGCGGTTGCCGTTGTTCCAGTCGAGCGCCAGCAGGCCGGACTGGCCCGGCTTGAGCTTGGCCGCTTTCTCCGTGAGCACATGGTGCGAGCCGGCCTCTTTGCCGCCCGGCTGGATGTAGTTGACGAACCAGTTGAAGATGTCCCCCACCGCCGACTGGCCCGCCTCCAGCCCGTAGTAGCCGGGCAGGATCGAGCCATCCACGATGCCGCAAATGCCTGGGACATCGGCGAGACTCGCGCCGGTCGGGGACACCACCATGTCGCAGGTGCTCGTGCCGATGATCTTGACGAGCACGCCGCTGCGAATTCCGGACCCGACGGCCCCGAGGTGCGCGTCGAACGCCCCCATGGCCACGGGGATGCCCGCCGGCAGGGCAAGTTTCTTCGCCCACTCATTCGTCAGCTTCCCCGCCGCTTTGTCCACCGCGTAGGTCTGGTTGCTCAACGTCGCGCGAAGCTTGCCGAGCTTGGGATCGAGCCCGGAGAGGAACTCGGCATCTGGGTATCCGCCCCAGGCGTCGTTGAACATGGCCTTGTGCCCGGCCGCACAGCGGCAGCGGCGCAGTTTGCCCGGCGCGTCGGTCCCCGTCAACACGGCCGGCAGCCAATCGGCATGCTCGACCCACGTGTACGCGGCGTCAAACACGACGGGGTCCACACGCAGGCAATGGAGAATCTTACTGAAGAACCACTCGGAGGAATAGGTCCCGCCGCACTTGGCGAGGTACTGCGGGCGCTGCTCGCGGGCCAGGGCCGTGATTTCCGCCGCCTCGGCGTAGCCGGTATGGTCTTTCCACAGCCACGCGTGTGCATTGGGATTGTCCCTGAACCTGTCGAGCATCGCCAGGGGCG
>Ga0315284_10006979_pt1 | contig 16110 bp, 12 predicted proteins | sample YL17G09_16_MG_FD_203696 | JGI IMG/M metagenome (GOLD analysis project Ga0315284, IMG submission 203696) | Sediment microbial communities from Yellowstone Lake, YNP, Wyoming, USA - YL17G09_16 | ecosystem: Environmental > Aquatic > Freshwater > Lake > Sediment | place: USA: Wyoming | collected... | reverse complement strand
TGCGGAATGGGTCGGCGACGCCTCTCGACGTGCTCGCCACGGGCCATCCGGACGCGCCCGTCGCCTTGGTATCCCTGAGTGCGGGCTTCGAGGCGCGGTTCCTCCGGCAGCTGGCGGCGCGGCGGGCTCCCTGGAGGCTGTGGTCGGCGGGCGTCGCCCTGGCGCTCTCGGCCGGCCGGCGTTGCTCCGGCGTCCGCATGACCGCCGACGGGGCGGAGCTGCTGGCGCCGGGCGAGTCTTTCTACTCCGCGGGTTTCTACAACATGCCGCGCTACGCCTTCGGGCGCGAGGTCGTCCCGGAGGCGGACCCCCGCGACGGCGAAGCGCACGCCGTCGTCTACGAGGTGCCCGGGGCCTACTGGCGCACGCTCGGCCGCGGGCGCGGCGAAGCGGCAGCGCCGCGGGTGCGACGGCGCCGTTTTCGCCAGGCGCGAATCGAGTCCGCGGAGCCGCTCCAGGTGGATGGCGAGTCGGTCTGTGCGGGGAACTTCGACGTCCGGGTCGAACCGGCGGCGATCCGGGTGCTCGCTCCTTAGCTGCCGCCGGTGATCCCCAACCCGGTGCGCGGCGCCGCGTCGCTCTCCTTCACGATCGCGCGGGGCGAGGCGGTGGCGCTGTCCGTCTACTCGGTGGATGGGCGGGAGATCCGGACGCTGGCCCGCGCCCGCTCCCGCTGTCGTGGCTCCGGCGGCCGCTCCGGCCGTCGCCCAGCCGGCCCCGGCCCCGGGGAAGCCGCCCCTGGTCTATTACGAGAAGGCTGTCGTGGTGATCGACGGCAAGACGGAGGTCAACGGGTCTCTGCAGATGGAGTTCCTTTCCCTCAAGGGCGGGCTCAAGACCTTCTCGGTGAACGTACTGGCCAAGACGAAGAAGGCGGACATCGCGCGCGACATCAACAAGGAGCTCACCATCGTCGTCGGAGACGGAGACGCGTACAAGGTGAAGCTCCAGGGCGAGAAGATCAAGATCGAGCGGGCCGACAAGAAGACGTCACCGACCTTCTCCCTCACCGTCAGCAGCCTCGCGGTGCCGGGGCTCTCCATGCGGGTCGAGAAGGGCTGAGCCAGCCGGCATCGGTCGAAGCAGAATCGGCAGCCCCGCGGCGGAGCCGCCGATCCGCATCTGTGCGGCGAGCGCGCGGGTGGCCCGCCCGAGACTACTTCTTCTTCGCCGGGGCGGCCTTCTGAGCGGCGGGTTTCTCCACGGAGATCGCCACCGCCAACGTGTGGGTGAAGACCACGACCTGGCCGACCGCGACCCTGTCCAGATTGGCGGGGTCGAGCGGTGTCAGCATATAGGGTTCGCCGTCGAGGCCGCGCAACGTCACCGTCCCGGCCTGCTTGTCGATGGCCGCGATCGTAGCCTTGGCCTGCGTCGTCTCCGTCTGGCTGGCCGAGGGCTTGGCGCCGAGCGGGGCCCGGCCGGTGACCGTCTCCGAGGTGACCTCGGCGACGCCGGTGGTGTCGACGTGGACGGTGAACTTCTCCATGTGTTTCGTCACCACGAGGTCCTTCACCTTCAGTTGGGCGAAATTGCGGACCTCCGGACCGGCCTTGATCGTGGCCGTGTCCCCGTCCGCAGTCCTGAGGGTCACGAAGCGGTTCGCCTTGTCGATGCTGACGATGGTCATGGTGTCCGTGGACTGCTCCACGGCCTCGAAACGAGGGCTGCTGTCCGCCGCTGCGGCCTTCTCCTCGGCGCTGGCGGGGGCGGGCAGGGTGGCGAGCGACAGCAGTCCCAGCAAGAGCAGCTGCTTCATGGGGATTCTTCCTTGATAAGGTGGGGGGCGGTAGCCCGAGTCCTTGATGCCAATCGACAGCCAAGCCTATGGCACAATGGGACCGGCCGCCATAGACCAGCGTCTTCGGCGACCCGACGCGCCGGTCGTCGTCGGTGCCCTCGCTGCGGGGCGCTGGGCTAGAAGCGAACCGTGACCTGCGCGAGGGGGATGAGCGGGGCCATCCCGTCTGCCTCAGGAGGCAACATGGCTTCGCGCCGGGCGGGCGACAGCGGCGGAGCCAGGCTGTATCCCCGCTGGCGGTTGATCGCCGAGGACCGGATCGGGGCTTCCACCCAGGAGGCGATCCACGATCCCAGGAAGAGCATTCCCCCGAGGGCACCCAGGGCGTCATCGGAGGATTCCTCGCCGGCGATCATCATTACCGTCGACGCCAGCCCCACGACACTGAACGCGATTCCTTTCCCCACGTCTCCGTTGTAGAACTGCCCCATCCCGGGGAGGAGGACGAAAGAGAGTCCCCAAGCGAGCCAGGGGCTCTTCTTCCCGGGCCACTCTCCCCGCCTGATCACGCCTACGTTGTCCCACGAGATGGTGTCCACCTCTCCACCCATCGTGCGGATCACGAGATGGCTGCCAGGCGCTTCTTCGACGATGCGTCCCTTGAACTCGGTGCTGTCCTTGGTCGTGACGACGTCCTGTGCGCGACAAGGGGTCACGACACAAGCACTGAGAACAGACGCGAGCAGCCATGCCAGTCCGATCGCTCTCATCGTGCACCTCCCAGCCGGAGTCACAGTTCGCTCGGCAGGGAAGCCACCCTGGAGCGACCGGCGAGAAGCCTAGCCCCGTCGTGGAAGAGGATCAATCTGGATTCCAGGTGGCCGGAGTTATGGCTGGGAGGAGCGACGCGCACGGGCGCCCGACGGGGCAGGGCGCTGCGAAGCTAGACGATGGCCTTTTCGTAGATGCGGTACTTCTTGTAGAGCTTTCCGCCCACGGCCGCGTCGAAGCGGTTGATCAGGTCGTTGTCTTCCAGATTCCAGGACATCTCGCACCACTTGTAGCCGAGCCGGGCGCCCCTGACCTCCGTCTCGTAGTACAGCACGGTGTTGATGCCCGTGCGGCGGTACTCGGGCAGCAAGCCGAAGACCAGCGAGCGCAGGCCGGTGATGCGCCGCTTGTAGTAGAACCACTTGAGGATTCCGATCGGTCCCAGCCGGCCGTTGAGGTGCTTCAGCACGTGGTTGTAATCCGGCAAAGTGATGCTGACCCCGACGGGGCGCCCGCCGACCTCCGCGAACAGCACCAACTCCGGCTCGGCGATGGGCTTGAGCTGCTTGGCCATCAGGTCCATCTCGCTGGCGGTCATGGGAACGAAGCCCCAGTTCGGCTCCCAGGCGGAATTGTAGATTTCCTGGATGGCCGCCACGTCCGCCTCGAGGCGCCTCATGTCGAGGGGCCGCACCACGACGCCCTCGCGCTTCTTGACCCGCTCCACCAGGGTGGCGATGCGATCCACCACGCCCACCTCGTCCTTGAGGAAGGCGTACAGGTCCTTGATCTTCGCCAGCCCGTAGCCCTCGGCGAGAGCGAGGTAGTAGCGCGGGTTGTATGGCATCATGAGCACGGGATCGGAGTCGAAGCCTTCGAGCAGGAACCCGCACTCGTCGTTCATGCTCAGGTTCATGGGGCCGCGCAGCCGGTCCATGCCGGCGTCCTTGCACCAGAGCTCGGCGGCGGCGAACAGGGCGCCGGCGGCCTCGGGGTCGTCGGCGCACTCGAACATGCCGAAGAAGCCGGTGCGCTCCTTGTGGAACTCGTTGTGACGGTCGTCGACGATCGCGGCGACGCGGCCCACGACCTGCGGCCCGCGCCGCGCCAGGAAGAGCTCCATCCGGGCGTGCTCGAAGAAAGGGTGCCGGGAGCGATCGAGCTTGAAGCGGACGTCCTGGAGGAGCGGCGGCACCCAGTGCGGATGGCCGCGGTAGATCTGCCAGGGCAGGCGCAGGAAGGTCTCCACGTCGCGGGGGGGCTCGACGCGATGGATGGCGACCTCGTGCGGTGTCATTGCCGACCGTGTCCCTCCGTGGATCCGAGCGTCGCGGGGGCTCGCCGGCGACGTCTGTGCGCCCCGACGATGGCAGCCCGGCAGCTCGCAGACCTTACCGCGGCCATCGGGGAGAGGCCAGCGGAAAGGGGCCCCACGGCGCCGGGGGGCCGGCCTTCACGACCGCGGCGGCATCCGCCAGGCCGACGCTCTCGGCCGCGAGCTCCCGCCCATCCTTGAACAGCCTCACCACGCTGCCGTCGAAGGTCGCGCTCAGTTGGATGAACGGGCGCCGCGCCACGGACACCGTTTGACTCCGGCGCGGGCCGGGCGCGGTGAACGGCGAGAGGTCGCGGACCCCGGACACGGAAAGCTCGCGCGGCCGGTCGCATGCCTCGGTTCCTTCCCGGCGCGGCGGTCTAGGTCGGCCGTTCCGCCGGGATCCCCAGTTCCTCCGCCAGGCAGCCCAGCACGGCGTCGGCATCCGGCGCGGCGAGCAGCCGGGCGCGGAACTCGTCGTGCATCAGGCTGCGGGCCAGCTTGGAGAAGATCTTCAGGTGGGTGTCGTCGGGATCGGCCTGGCGCACGGCCAGGAGGATGACGCACTCGACCGGCCGGGCGTCGGCCGAACCCCACTCCACGGGACGCGCCAGGTGCACCAGGGCGACGGAGTTGGCGCTGACCGCGTCGGTCCGGCAGTGGGGGACGGCGAAGCCGTTGCCCAGGCCCGTGGAGTAGGTGGACTCGCGCGCCCAGACGGCCTCCTCCACGGCGAGCGGGCGGTCGGTGCGGCCGGCGGCGTAGAGCGCGTCCACGATCTCCTGGATCGCCTCCGCCTTGTTCTCGCTGTCGGAGTCGAGCGCTATCAGATCCCGATCGAGCAGGCCGACGGTGGCCACCTCAGCCTGGAACGCGGCGAGCACGCCCTCGACCTCGGCGACGTTGCGGCAGGCCAGCGCGCGCTCGAGGACGGCGCGGCAGTCGGCGGCGGAGTGCTGCGCGACCGCCGACTTGAGGGCCGGGATCCCGGGGGCCGACGTGCTGATCTCGTCCAGGCCCAGCCCGAGGAGCAGGGGCAGATCGAAGGGGCTGGCCGCCATCTCGCCGCACAGGCCGAGCCAGCAGCCGCGCGCGCGCGCCTCGCCGGCGATCTTGGCGAGCAGGCGCAGGCACGCCGGATGGCGCGGGCTGTGCAAGCCGCTGACGCGGTCGTTGTCGCGGTCGGCGGCGAACAGGTACTGGGTCAGGTCGTTCGTGCCGATGCTCAGGAAATCGACCTCGGGGCCCAGTTGGTCGAGGAGGAAAGCGACCGAGGGAACCTCGACCATGATGCCCAGCGGCACATCGGGGTCGAACGCCACGCCGGCGGAGGCGAGCTCGGCCCGTGCCTCCGCCAGGCGGGCCTTGACCCAGCGCACCTCGTCCGGCTCGCTGACCATCGGGATCATGATCCACAGCCGGCCGAAGGCCGAAGCGCGCAGGATGGCCCGCAGCTGGGTGACGAACACGTCGCGGTGCCGGGGGTAGAGGCGCACGCCGCGGCAGCCGAGGTAAGGGTTGGCCTCCCGCGGCAGGTCCAGGTAGGGGACCGGCTTGTCGCCGCCGATGTCGATGGTGCGCAGGAGGACCGGGCGGCCCCCGGCGACGCGCGCGGCGTCGGCATAGACGGCGAACTGCTCGTCCTCGGAGGGCGCGGCGGCGCGGTCGAGGAAGAGCATCTCCGTGCGGAACAGCCCGATGGCGTCGGCGCCCTGCGCGAACGCCGGGACCAGCTCCTCGGCCGTGCCGACGTTGGCCGCGACTTCGAGCCGCTGGCCGTCGCGGGTCACGGCCGGCCCGAGGGCGTGGCGGGCCAGGCGCTCTTGGCGGCGCCGGCGGCGCCGCTCCTCCCGCTCGTAGTAGCGCGTGACGGGTGCCCCGACCTCCGTGATGACGACGCCCAGGTCGGCGTCGATGACGACCTCCAGGCCCTCGGCGAGACGGGAGCGAACCTCGGCTACGCCCGTCAGCATCGGGATGTCGAAGGCGCGCGCCAGCACCACCGCGTGCGAGGTCGTGCCGGCGCGCTCCAGCACCAGGGCCTTGAGGAACCGGCGGTCGAGCGCCAGGAGTTGGCGGGGCGCCAGGGTTTCCGCCACGACGACCGCCGGCCGGGTGAGCCGCACGTCGGCCGTGCGGAAGTGCTCGCCGTAGATCTGCTCGAGAAGCTGGAGGGAAATGTCCTCCACGTCGATGGCCCGCTCGCGCACGTAGAGGCTCTCGGCGGCGGTCAGCCGGGAGGTGAAGAAGGCGGCGGCCGCCAGGATCGCCTGACCGGCGGACTGGCCCCGGGCCACGGACTGGAGTATCCGCTCGGCGAGCGCGACATCGCTGGCGATGGAGAGGTGCGCCCCCAGGATGCCTGCCGCCACCGGCGAGGGACGCGCCGCCAACCTGGCTTCGAGCGTGGCGCAGACGGCGGCGATGGCGCGACGCACCTTCTCCCGCTCCTGGGCGTGGGAGCCGGCGCCCAGGTGGGCCAGGTCCGTGGGCAGCGTGGAACTGGTCAGGAACGTGACCGCGCCCCGGCCGACCCCGGCGCAGACCGGCGTGCCCGGGTACCAGCGGACGCCGGCGTGGCGCAGCACGCGCGGCAGGGCGACCGCGCCCTCCGCCGCGGCCTCGGGCAGAGGCTCGTCGCAGCCCGGCAACACGGTCAGGATGAATTCGCGCAGCGCGGCATGGGCGGCGGCGGCATCGGCGCCCGCGCACCTAAGCCGGCAGGGATCGCCGTGCCGGGCGTCGATGGCGACGATGGCCAGGGCGCTCTTGGCGTTGGCCGCGGCCGCCGTGCGGGCGTTGGCCAGGGTGACGTCGGCGGTGAAGCGCGAGGCCACCTCGGCCAGCCGGCCGGCCGGGCGCGCGTGCAGCCCGTACGTCAGCGGACACTCGAACACGTATTCGAGGGTCTTCATTCGTGTGGCCGCTTCCTCAGCCCCAGCGGGGTCATCGGGGCGAAGGGGATGGCGATCAGGATGCCGCCGCAGGCGACGAAGGGGATGGCGTAGGAGACGCCCGTCAGCCGGTACTGGCGAAGCTTCTTCAGGGCGTCCAGCATGCCGCGCTCCAGAGGTCGGTGAGGTCCACCCGCTTCCCCACGGCTGTCGGGCGGGAATCTAGCAGGCGAAGCGCCGGCAGTCGATGAGACGGGGAGGCGCGTGGGCGCGGCGTCCGTTCCTCAGTCGGCGGGGAATCCCACTCTGAGCGGCCCGGCCTCTCTGCCGGGGATGTCCCCCGCGCAACGACTTGGCGCGGCCCCGCTCCTGGCCCGGCATATGCAATATGCGAAGGCGGGAGGTGCGCCATGACTGCCAGATGCCTGATGTCAGCCCCGGCGGTGCGGATCGAGCGGATCCCCACGGGGGACAGAGCGGTGCGGTGGGATCTGGTCCTCGTCGCTCTCTTGCTGCTGAGCGCCCTGCTCCGCTGATCCCGGCCCGGCCGCGGGAAAGCCGCCGGTCCCCGGTCGCGCCCGTCGTGGACCCCCAGCTTCAGAAGTAGTACGTCATCCCGAAGCCGAACTGCGTCGTGTTCAGATGGAAGCTCCTCGAGATGTCCGTCTCGTCTCGGAGCAGCGGGGCGTCCTGGCGCCAGCCCTCGGCGAAGGGAGAACGCCACGCCGCCGGCGAATCGCGGACAATCCGCTTCGGCGTCAGTGTCCGTCGGTCGGCATGGCGCCACGCAGGCGCTCGACGCGCGGGTCGCCGGGGAAGCGCCGCTCGAACAGCGCCAGCGCCCGCCGCGCCGCGGCCCATTCGGTGCGCTGCCCGTGTCGCACCACCCACAGCTCGTAGGCGTCGCCCAGCAGGCTGGTCATCTCCGGGTCGCGGGGGAACTCGCGCAGGCCGGCCTCGAGAGTGAAAGCGGCGGAGTCGGGCTCGGCCAGCCGCAAGCGGCAGTCGGCGAGCGTGAGCCAGGCGCGCCGGTCCTGTGGCGCCAGCGTCACGAGGGCCTGCAGCTCGGCGGCGGCGGCCTCCCAGCGCTGACGCCGCAGCAGCAGCGTGATGAGGTCGGAGCGCAGCTGCGGGCTGGCCGGCTTGAGGCGCACGGCGGCGGCCAGCGGCGGCAGGGCGGCGTCGAGCTTCTCCTGGCGCGCCAGGGCCAGCCCGAGGCCGCTCTGCGAGTTGACGCTGGTCGAGTCCCGCGCCACCGAGGCGCGCAACCAGCGCTCGGCCTGCGCCAGGTCGCCGGCGTTCAGGTAGTGCGTGCCCAGCATCATCTCGCCGCGGCCGGCGTCGAGCGGCAGCGCCAGGACGCGCGCGGTCGTGCGCTGAAAGCACGTGTTGAGGGCGATCCAGGGCGCGGTGTGGAAGAGCGAGACCGCCAGCAGGCCGAGGAGCAGCCGGCGGGCTTGCCCCAGGTCCACGCAGTCGGTGATCAGCGTCAGCCCGCACAGCGCCCAGACGGTCGCCGGTGCCGCATAGAGATCCCAGTTGCGGGCCGCGCCCAGGTTGCCCTCGCCGGTGATCAGCGCCGGGGCGAGGTAGGCGGCCGCACCCACCAGCAGGAACGCGCCCTTCGCGCCGCGCGCGAAGCGGGCGCCGGGGAGCAGGAGAAGTAGCGCGGCGAGCAGCGGCACGGAGAGCGGCCCCAGGAGCCAGAACTCGCTCCAGACGTTCGCCAGGTGGCGCAGTGAGAAGAGGCGCCCGGCCCGGAAATCCTGCTGGTTGGTGACCACCTTCTGGAAGCCGCCGAGGAAACGCGTGAAGGGTGACTCGCCGGCGTAGAGGCCGGAGGCGGCGAGGCCCCCGGCGACCAGGACGGCCGCGGCGATCGACGCCGCGACGAGCGTGCCGGCGCGTCGTCGGCGGTCCTTCAGGCCGACGGCGACGAGGACCAGCGCCGGCGCGGCCGCCAGCCCCCCGAGGATGTGGAACGCGAAGCCGGCCACCGCGGCGAGCAGCGCCGGCCACAGGCCGCGGCGCCGCTCCAGGAAATCGATCCCGAGCGTGACGAAGAGCAGCAGGCAGAGGGCCAGGTACGAGTAGTTCTCGACGTGGCCGTAGAAGATCTGCGTGAAGCCCTGGGTGAGCAGCACCCCGGTGGCGAGCCCCCACGCGCCGCCGGCCGGCAGTCGCCGCGCGAACCAGTGCGCGGCCCAGCCGGCGAAGGCCGCGCCGGCGAGAACGCTGCCCAGGGCCACGGCCTCGGCGCCGCTCCAGCGGCCTCCGCCCAGGCGGTAGAGCAGGTGGTGGACGAACAGCGACAGCGGCTCGTCGGGGTGGAAGCGCTGTCCTTGGGGAATGAGGATCGACAGCGGCAGGCTGTCGCCCCAGAAGAGATGGCGCTCGCGCAGGACCCAGAACAGAAGCGCCGAGAGCCCGGCGACGACCCAGGGAAGCCAGCGGGGGGCTGGGCGCGCCGCGAATCCGGGCAGCAGCTTCGCGCCGGCGGGTGTCAGCAGGAACAGCGCCGCCGGTGCGGCGAGCAGCCAGCCTGGTGGCAGGAACCCGTAGAAGTGAAAACCCCAGAGCGTGTCGCGCCAGAAAAGCGACTCCGCCGCGCCGTAGACGACGAGCCCGGCCAGGAGAACGAAGACAGCCCGCAGCCGCGCCGGCGACAGGGTCACGCGGTCGCCAGCCGGGGGAGGGCCGGCGCTCTCGGGGGTCGGCCCGAGGTTGCCGCGGTGGGATGGGTTACGGGCTCGGCGCGCTCTCATGGCTCGCCCGCAGTCTAGAGAAGGCAGGGGTGGGTGGGAAGCGCGGCGCGCGGGCGGGGCTCGGCGGGGTCGGCGGTTCCCCGCGCGCGGCGTTTCTACTACTGTCTCGGCCGAGCCACCCCAGGACCCCGGCCCGGAGCGCCTCCCCGGATGAACCGATCGTCGAGCTTCGTCGCCCTCCAGCACCGCAACTTCCGCCTGCTGTGGGTCGGCCAGCTCATCTCGTTCTCCGGCTCGATGATGCAGACGGCGGCGATCCTCTGGCACGTGTCGCTGCTGGTGCCCGCGGCGCAGAGGGCCCTCGCCCTGGGCATGGTCGGGCTGGTGCGCATCGTGCCCATCATCGTCTTCTCGCTGCTGTCGGGCGTGGTCGCCGATGCCGTGGATCGCCGCAAGCTGATGGTGGTCACCCAGACCGGCATGGCGATCGCGGCCGCCGTCCTGGCCTATCTGACGTTGCGCGGCCTGACGGCGATCTGGCCCATCTACCTGCTGGCCGCCCTGGGCTCGGCCTTCGGCTCGTTCGACGGGCCGGCGCGCAACGCGCTCCTGCCCAGCCTCGTGCCCCGCGAGCATCTGCCGAACGCCATCAGCCTCAACACCATCATGTTCCAGGGCGCCGCCGTGGCCGGCCCGTCGCTGGCCGGCATCCTGATCGCGACCCTCGGCGTGGGCTGGATCTACGCGCTCAACGCGCTGTCCTTCGCGGTGGTCATCGCAGCCCTGCTGGCGATGCGCGGCGTGCCGGCGATCGCCGCCGCTCAGCGCGGCGACATCAGCCTGAAGGCGGCGCTCGACGGGCTGCGCTTCGTCTTCCGCGCGCCCATGATCCGCTCCACCATGCTGCTCGATTTCTTCGCGACCTTCTTCTCGTCGGCCACCGCCCTGCTGCCCATCTTCGCCCAGGACATCCTGCGCGTCGGCGCGCACGGCTACGGGTGGCTGTACGCGGCGCCGTCGGTGGGCGCGCTGCTCACCGGGGCGGCGATGGTGCGGGTGGTGGACCGCATCCGGCGGCGGGGGGCCGTGCTCCTATGGGCCGTGGCGATCTACGGCGCCGCCACGGTGCTGTTCGGCCTGTCGCGCTCCTTCTGGCTCACGTTCGCGTGCCTGGCGCTCTCGGGGGCGGCCGACACGGTGAGCATGGTGCTGCGCAACATCATCCGGCAGCTCACCACGCCGGACCGCCTGCGCGGCCGCATGACCGGGGTGAACATGGTGTTCTTCATGGGCGGCCCGCAGCTCGGCGAGCTGGAGGCCGGGCTGGTGGCGAACTGGTTCGGGGCGCCCCTCTCGGTAGTGACCGGCGGGATCGGCTGCCTGGTGGCCACCGCATGGACGGCGCTCGCCGCCCCCGAGCTGCGGCGCTACCGGCGGGAGGAGCCCGGGCATCTCGCGCCCGTACCCGATTGACGCGCGCGGCGTGAATCGGGTTTGCTCCCCGCGATGAAACCGGCATTCCGGGACTCCCACTGGGCCACGGCCCTCGCGGCCGCCCTCCTCCTGGCCTGGGTCTGCTTCTTCGTGAGCCCGGGCTTGCAGCCCGGCAGGACACTGCTCGGCACCGATCTGCTCGGCCGCTTCCCGCCCTGGAGCGATGCCAGGCCGCCGGGATGGGAAGCCGCCAACCCCATGCTGTTCGACCAGGCCACGCAGTTCTTCCCGTGGCGCACGCTCGAGCGGGCCCTCGGCCGCGAGGGGCTGCCGCCCTTGTGGAATCCCTTCGCCGCCGCCGGCTCGCCCCTGCTCGCCAACTATCAGTCGGCCCCCTTTGCGCCCGTGCAGCTGGCGGTGTCGCGCCTGCCGTGGGACGTCGCGCCGGCGGTCGCCGCCGGGCTGCGCCTGGCGCTGGCCGCCCTCGGCATGCTGCTCCTGCTGCGCGCTCTCGGCGCCGGTCCGCCCGCCGCGGTCTTCGGCGCGCTGGCCTTCGTGGGCTCCGGCGCGGTCACCGTGCTGCTCTATCACCCGAACTCCGACGTGAGCTGCTGGCTGCCGCTGGCCGCGTACCTCTCGTTGCGCGTGGCGCGGCGCGGCGACGGGGTGGACGGTGCGTGGCTGGCGCTCGTCCTCGGAGCGCAGTACCTGGGCGGGCATCCGGAGACCTCGGTCTTCGTCGCCTGCGGGTCCTTGGCGGTCTTCCTCGTGGGGCTGGCGCTCCGGCGCCCCGAGGACCTTGAGGCGGTGGGCGCGGTCGGGGCGCTCGCCACGGTGGCGGTGGCGCACCTGCTCGGGCTCCTGCTCGCGGCCGTGCAAATCCTGCCCTTCGCCGAGTATCTGAACGCCAGCGGCATCGTCGGGGAGCGCGCCGCGATGCACCTGGCGAATTCCCCCTCGGCGGCCGTCGGCCTGGTGGCGCCGCAGATCTTCGGCTCGCCGCTGCGGCCCAACACTTTCTTCGGTCCGGGGAATTATCACGACCTGGCTATGCAATATACCGGCGTGGCCACGCTGGTATGCGCATTGGCCGGGGTCGCGCGGTGGGCCGCGCGGCGGCGGTCCGGCCCGTGGCGCGCGCCGGGCAGCGCGCAAGCCTGGATCGCGCCGACCGCGGTCCTGGCGCTCGGGGCTTTGCTCCTGGCCTATCCGACGCCGCTGTGGCGGCTGGCGCATCTGGTGGCGCCGCTGCGCGTCGTGGCCGGCGTGGTCGGGCTCACGCTGCTCTACTGCTTCGGCGTCGCCGTGCTCGCCGCCCTCGCCCTCGAAGGGATGCGCCCGGCGGCGGGAGACGGGGACGAGCCGGCGGGGGCGCGGCGGGCGCCGGTCGTGCTGGCGGCGCTCGTCGCCGTCGTCGCGGCGGCCGCGCTGGCTGCCTGGCTGGCGCTGCCCCAGTTCCGGGAGCCGTTGCTGGCCCAGGGCGCGCGGGTCATGCGCGCCCGGTACGACCCGGCGGTGGCGTCGCAGCCGCTCGAGCACTACCTCGCCAAGCTGCCCGCGATCCTGGCCGCGGTGCGCCACGCGCTGCTCGTCTCGGGAGCGCTGGGGGCGGGGCTGGCGGCCCTGCTCTGCTTGCGGCGGCGGATGCCCGCGGTAGTCTTCGCGGCGCTCGCGGTGGCGCTCCTGGCCGCGGACCTCGCGCAGTTCGGCCGCGGCTACGTGCCGGCGGTCGGTACCGCCGACGCCCTTGCGCGCGGCGGCTGGGAAGCACTCCTGCAACGCGCCGACGTGGCCCGCGTGCTGCCCACCGGGCGGGCCCTGCCCGCCAACACGCTCACGCTCTGGGGGGTCGAGGACTTCCGCGTCTACGACGCCATCGGCACGGCTGCCCACGCGCGCTTCGAGCGGCCGCAGGCGCCGGCCGCGCCGCTGCGGCGCCGCTTCGCGGACTACCGTCGCGAGCTGCTGGACGCCGCCGGCGTGGGCGCGGTGGTCTCGGAGCAGCCGCTCGCCGAGCCCGGCCTGGTGCCGCTGGCGGACTCGGCTCGCGCCTGGGGAGCGGGCTCCTCGCTGTTCGTCTACCGCAACGAGGATGCTTGGCCGCACGCCTTCGTCGTGGAGCGCGACCAAGGCACGGCCGACGACGAGGACGCCGTGGCGCGGACCGTGGCTGCCGTCCGTGGGGCCGCGTCCGCGACCGGCCCGGACGGGGAGCGGATCGCTCTGCCGCGGGTCGCCGTGCTCTCCGCGGCGCAGGCGGGCACCGGCGTGGCGGCCCCCGAGCTGTGGGCCGCGATCGAGTGGCTCTATCCGGGGCTGCTCTCGCCGGGATCCGCGGCTGGCGCCGGCGTGGGCGGGTGGCTCGGCGACTCGGCCGCGGGGCGCCGCCGGCTGTGGCGCGCGGAGACCGTCTATCGTCTCGAGGGAACCCGGGCGGTGCGCGCCGGCGCCCTGGTGCGCGGTCCCCTCGCGGTGGCGGGCACGGTCAGCGCGCCGCGCGGCGGCTGGCTGGTCGTGCTCGACCAGGACTACCGCGGTTGGGAGGCCAGCGTGGATGGCGCCGCGGCCGAGCCCGTGCGCGCCTTCGGCCTGTTCCGCGCCGTGCCCCTGGATCCGGGCCGCCACGAGGTCGCCTGGGCCTACCGCCCGGAGAGCTTCGCGATCGGCTGCGGATTGAGCCTCATCGCGCTCGCCGGAGTGCTGCTCTGGCTCCTCCTGGCGCGGGCGGGGGGCCAGAGGAGCGCGCCGGCGGGGCGCCACGGGGGTGCGCCGGCCCCGGTCCCTCGAGCCCCTTAGCGCTCTCCCGTTGCCGCAGCCGCGGCTCTCCGCGTAAAGTGATGCCATCGCGCAGCGCCGACATCCCCCCAGCGCCGGAGAGCCCTCGATGAGCCGCGCCTCGCTGCCGCTTCTGCCGCTCCTCCTCACCCTGTTCTGGCCGCTCGCTACCCACGCCGGAGACCGTCCCGTGTACCCCGAGACGCGCATCGCCGAGGTCGTGGACGACTACCACGGCACCCGGGTCGCCGACCCGTATCGCTGGCTGGAAGACGAGACCGACCCCGAGGTGAAGGCCTGGGTCGCCGCCCAGAACTCCCTGACGCGCTCCCGTCTGGGCGGCTTTCCCGAACGGGCGGCCCTGCGCGCGCAGCTGGAGAAGCTGTGGGCGGCGAGCGCGGCGTCGAGCCCGACGGTGCGCGGCACGCGCTACTTCTACAAGCGCCGCGAGGGGCTCAAGAATCAGCCCTACGTGTACGTGAGCGACGGTCGTATGAAGGCCGGCGAGCGCGTGCTCCTCGACCCCAACCGCTTCAGCGACGACGGCACGGTGGCCGTCGACTGGGACAAGCCCTCGCCGGACGGCTCGCTCTACCTCTACGGCCGCTCGGCCGCGGGCTCGGAGAAGAGCACGCTGCACATCCTGGATGTGGCCACGGGCCAGGAGCTAGCCGACGTCATCCCCAACACGCGCTACTCGTCGGTGGCGTGGCTCCCCGACGGCAAGGCGTTCTACTACTCGCGCTTCCCGGAGCCCGGCTCGGTGGCGGCGGGAGACGAGAACTACTACCGGCGGATCTACTTCCACCGCCTCGGCACCGACTGCAAGAGCGATGCCCTGGTGGCCGGCGACGGGCGGCCCAAGGAGGAGTGGACCGACGTCGAGGCCTCCTCCGACGATCGCTACGTGCTGCTGACGCGCAGCGTCGACTGGGCCAAGAACGACCTCTTCGTGCGCCGTCTCGACGGCGGCTCGAAGTTCACGCCGGTCGCGGTCGGCCTCGACGGCCAGACGAGAGGCGACGTCTACCAGGACGTCCTCTACCTGCGCACGGACGTGGGCGCGCCGCGCTATCGCATCGTCAAGGCGCCGGTGGCCAACCCGGGGCCGGAGAGCTGGGCGGCTGTGGTCCCCGAGGGCGAGGGCGTCATCGAGGACTTCGGTATCGCCGGCGGGCGGCTCGTCGTGCTGGTGCTGGAGAACGCCCACTCGCGGCTGTTCGTGCACGAGCGGTCGGGCGAGCGCCTCTTCGAGGTGGCGCTGCCGACGCTGGGCACGGCGAGGAGTCTCTCCACGGTCGCCGGGCGGCCGGAGGCCTATTTCCAGTTCGACTCCTACGCCTACCCGACCGCGGTGCTGCGCCTGGACACCGCCACGGGGAAGCTCGAGACCGTCGAGCAGCTCGACTGCGGCGCCGATCTGTCCGCCTACGAGACCGCGCAGGTGTGGTACGCCTCCAAGGACGGCACGCGCGTGCCGATGTTCGTGGTCCACAAGAAGGGCCTGGCGCGCGACGGGCAGAGCCCGGCGCTGCTCACCGGCTACGGCGGCTTCGAGATCAACCAGACGCCGGCCTTCGACCGGCGCCTGCTGCCGCTGCTCGAGCGCGGCGTGGTCTTCGCCGAGGCCAATCTGCGCGGCGGCGGCGAGTTCGGCCGCGCCTGGCACGAGGCCGGACGGCTCGAGAAGAAGCAGAACGTCTTCGACGACTGCATCGCGGCCGCCGAGTTCCTGGTGCGCGAGGGCTACACCGGGCGCCGGCGGCTGGCCGTCTGGGGCGGCTCCAACGGCGGCCTGCTGACCGGGGCGCTCGTGGTGCAGCGGCCCGACCTCATCCGCGCGGCGGTGGTGGCGGTGCCGCTGCTCGACATGCTGCGCTACCAGCACTTCGCCATCGCGCGGCTGTGGATCCCCGAGTACGGCACGGCCGACGACCCGGCGCAGTTCCCGTTTCTCTACGCCTACTCGCCGTACCACCACGTGACCCCGGGCACGGCCTATCCGGCCGTGCTGCTCACCACCGCGGAGTCCGACAGCCGCGTCGCACCGCTGCACGCCATGAAGATGGCGGCGCGGCTGCAGGCCGCCACCGGGGGCGATCTGCCCATCCTGCTGCGCGTCGAGCCCAAGGCCGGCCACGGGCAGGGCAAGCCGCTGAGCAAGCAGATCGACGAGTGGCTCGACGTGAGCACCTTCATCCTGTGGCAGACCGGCTCGCTGGCCGCGCCGGGCGAGGGGGCCGCCGGCTCCGCGCCCGCCGGCGGCGGGACGCGCTAGAAAGCGGGGAGATCCCGGTGAGACGACTCGGCATGGCGACGGCGGGCCGCGCGCTGGTGGCGGTGGCATTTCTGTGGGCGGTGTTCCCGGCCTGCGGCTGGACCTGGGGCGGGGAAGGGCACCGCTACATCGCGCGCAACTATTCACAGCACCTGCCGCCGGGGATCGACGGCCTGCGCACCTACGACGCGGTGGTC
>Ga0315284_10006977_pt1 | contig 16111 bp, 23 predicted proteins | sample YL17G09_16_MG_FD_203696 | JGI IMG/M metagenome (GOLD analysis project Ga0315284, IMG submission 203696) | Sediment microbial communities from Yellowstone Lake, YNP, Wyoming, USA - YL17G09_16 | ecosystem: Environmental > Aquatic > Freshwater > Lake > Sediment | place: USA: Wyoming | collected... | reverse complement strand
AAGATCCGTGTCAGACATTCGGGAGACTGCAACTCTCTTGCGTGTCGAGGGCTCAAGCAGTTTTCGGCTGCTCGGCTCTGTGCCCCGGCTGGTTTAGCGACCTACCGGGGCACACGCTTTTTGGGGCTAGCGATTCATCGGGTACCCAAGAAACCACGGGCCCAGGCCCGGGTCAAGAAGCTGGCGAACCTTTCGTCGCCCTAGTGCCGCACGCGGTGTCTTCACCCCAAGCGGTAGCGTGTGACATTCCGGCTTTCTGCGGATCTGGGGAGAAATGAGTCACACCGTTTTTTCTGCGGATTCATTCCGCCGGAATCCGTCGGAATCCTGCCGAGTCACTGGCGCTTCACCGGATTCGTGCGCCACGGATGCGTCTTGCTCGGTGGCGCGCGGCGCACCACCGTCGTCGGAACCTCTACGGCTTCGGGCTCCGCGGTCTTCACGATGCCGGCGAGCATCTCCCACTCGTCGAACGCCTTCGCCAGGTCGCGACCGATGGGCAGCTCTTCGAGCTTCACGCGAGTGCGCCACGCTCGACTCGCGCGTTCTTCGAGCGCCTCCGTCACCTTTGCCGCTGCTGCCGCCAGCTTCTCTTCGATCGTGAGCATCAGAGGATCTCCGCATCGAGGTGGTCGGCAAAGAAGGCCGGAGCCTTCGCGCCGTTGCAACGAGGGCCGCGAAGGTGCGGGCAGCGGTAGCCCCAGGTGACGAGCGTGTCGCACCGGACCGGGCTGAGCCCGGCGGTTTCGTTCCACTTGTGTTCGGTGTCGGAAGCGCTGTAGCGAGCGTCGGCCCGGCTCATCTCGTGGAAGGCCTCGCGCCCTTCCTCGCCGAAGCGATGGAGCTGCGTCGCGAGTGCAACCCAGAGCTGGTAGGTCTGGTTCCGAGGATCGCTGACGTAGCGCATGAACTCGCAGAACGTCGTCGAGTAACTGAGCTGCCTGCTGCTGCCCTGGATGACCGGCAATCGGAAGCCTGGCGTGCCGTAGCCGATGCCGACGTCAGGCGTGGTCGTCAGGGGCGAGCCGGGCGCATCGTCGAGCGCTTGCGTCAACTCGGCGACGCCCCACGAGCGCCTGTCGAGGGCGGCGGCAACGTGGTCCCAGTGCCGACCGTCGGGCTCGAAGTTCCCGACGAGTACGCGCTGCGGATCGAGCGGGAGCGTGCCGCCGTTGTTCTTCGCGCACTTGCCGTTGAGGGGACTGCCGACGAGGTTGCCCGGCTTGCGGTTGCCGTCCTCGGTGAGCATGCCCGAGAGGAAGTCCTGCGGAGGGATGAGCCGGTCGAAGCTCTGCGGAGAGCCGTCGCTCAGGTCTTCGTCGGGAGGCGTCAGTACGCCGGCTTCTTCGAGCCACGCGTTGAACCAGCGACGAGCCATCCACGCGGGCACCGGCTCGTTGAAGAGCACGCGGATGTGCGCGCCGTGCGCTGAACGGGAAAGGTTGACGAAGAGCGGTGCGCCCGTGTCGACGAGAAACTCCATCGTGCGCTGCACGTCGCGCTCCCAGTCGACGTTCGGCTTCTTGCCGTCGAAGTCAGCGGCGATCCATCGGACGTTCGGGTGCTTGCCGTTGCCGAAGGGGATCAGCGCGTAGCTGCCGATCTCGATGGCGCCGCTGAGGTGCAACAGAACGTGCCCGTCGGGCAGCGGCGCGTAGACCGGACGCCAGGACCATCCGGCGTTCTTGTCGGTCCGCACCGCGAACGCGTCCTCCGCTCCGTGTGTCAGCTCGCGGAGCAGACGCACCTTGTCCCCGGGCGAGAGGTTCACGGCTCCTCCAGCGACGGCATGAGCGTCCCGCCGCACTTGCCGCCGCGCCAGATGATGCCGGTGTCGGCGGGCAGGGTCGCGAGCTTGCGCGACGCGCAGAGGTGCGAGCAGCAGAAGACGATGTCGTTGTTGCCGTCGTCGTAGTCCCCGCCATCGGGCGGGTTCGTCATCACGGAGAACGTCTCCTCCTCGTGCCACACGTACTGACCGTCGCACTGAGCGCAGCGCGCGAAGCGCACGCCGAGGCGCTCGGCGGCCTTCTGCGCATCGCTCGTCATCGACCGACTCCGCGCTGTGACCGCGCACGCCACGCGGCGAACTGCCGCTCCTGGGCGTCGGAGAGGAGCTGCTGCTGGCGGAGCAGTTCGGTGACGGTCATGTCGCCGATCTCGTGGCGCATGTCCCAGAGCACCTGACCGGCGGCGACGGCGTCTGCGACGGCGTCGTGCGCGTTCGGAAGCGGGATGCCACGGCGCTCGCAGACCTTGAAGAGCTTGTGGCGGCCGGTACCCTTCACGAAGCGATCGAGACTGCGCGTCCAAACAAGGGGACAGATCCACCGATGGTGCCGATGGAAGATGGGCAGCGGCAGCTCGTCCAGCGTGACGGGGAGCCGCATCATCTCGGACATGAACATTCGCTTGTCGAACTCTTGGTTGTACGCCGCGACGTGTGCGCCGCGGGACATCTCGATGACCTTCGGAAGCACGGTGGCCCACGGCGGCGCGTTCGCAATGTCGACGGTGCGGATGCCGTGGATGGCGGTGGCCTGCTCGGGGATCTCGACGCCTGCCCATACGAGCGTCCCCCAGGTGGCGACGAGCTTGCCCTGGTCGAAGCGAGCGAGGCCGAGCTGGATGATGCGGTCGTGCGAGTCGAGTCCCGTGGTTTCCGTGTCGAGCAAGAGCCAAGGCTCTTCGTACCAGAGGTCGTAGCTCATGTGGTCACGTACGCCTCCAGATCGTAACGGGCCGCGAGTGGCTGCCGGTCATTTCCCACCCGACGCGAGTCCACTCGCTGCCGCCGCGAAACACGGCGCCCATCCAGCGAAGATCCACCTTCGCCATCGCACCGACGTAGCCGGCGGCTTTCATGGCTTTCGCGACCTCCACCGACGTTACGCGACCACGCGCTCGACAGATGGTGTTCGCCTGAATCTTCGCGGCGGCGATCAGGCTGCCCCGCGACTTTTTCAGCAGGTCCAGTGCCGCGTCGCGCTTGCTGTCTTCGGTCTTACTCATCGTCCCTCGCCTTTCTGTGTGTCCAGATCGCCTTGGCCGCCATGCCCTTCGTGAGGTTCTCGACTACCGGCAGGTCGTGATACCGGAGGTAGTTGATCTGCTTCAGCGTCGCCGGCACGCGCATCTTCATGTCGCGCTCGACGCGCATGATCGTGATGAGGTCGCTCGCCTCGCCCGAGGTGCCCGGCATCGTCTTCTCCTTCACGCCGAGCGAGAGGAGCATCTCTCGCTGCTTCGGCGAGGTGGCCTTGTTGCGCCAGGCGGCGTCCTTGAGCATCAGCTCTTCGGGGACAACAGTGTCTTCGTCCACGCCCTCGTTGAGGTCGACGAAGGAGGCGACGGGCTGGTCGGTGTCCTCGGGGGCCTTGTCGTCGCGCCGCATCGCGCGGGCGCGGAAGATTCGATCCATCTCGCTCTCGACGAGCCCGTAGGCCATGTCGAACTCGATGGGCTGTCGCACGATCTCACGCGGAGGCTCGTGCTTGCGCCCGGCGCGCTGATCGAAGAAGCGGATCGTGGCCATGTGGTTGGCCTTGTCGCTCCACGCGACGAGGTAGTAGCCGATGCGCGGGATCTGCAAAATCCAGCCGAGCGTCGTCTCCCTCCACTGGTACTGGCTCTTCGGCTTGCGCGCGGCGAACACGACCTCGGTGGCCGTGCCGACCTTCGCTCCGGTGACCTCGTTCTGCTCCTCGGGTTCGTCGATGTCCTGTTCTTCGCCGAAGCCCTTGAGCCCGTGGTACTTCCGCTCGGGGTCGAAGCCAGCGAGCGACGCGAGCTGCACGGGCCGATGCTTCGCGCTGTTGCCCACGCAGTCGATGACGATGCACTCGGTCTTGCCCGGGTAGAGTCTCAGCCCTCTCCCCAAGGACTGGATGTAGAGACCCTGCGACTGCGTCGGGCGCGCGAACACGATGCCCTCGGCGCTCGGATCATCGTAGCCCTCCGTGAGCACCTGGCAGTTCACCAGGAGCTTGATAGAGCCGTCGCGGAAGCGGCTGAGGATGTCGTGCCGATCTTTCTTCTTCGTCGTGCCGTCGAGCGCTTCGGCGGGATAACCAGCGTCGTTGAACTCCTGGGCGAGGGCGTGAGCGTGAGCGACGTCGCACGCGAAGACGATGCACTTCCGATTGTGCCCGTAGCCGCGCCACGCCTCGACGACCGCTCGGTTCACGTACGGCGTGTTCATCAGCTTCGAGAGCTGCGTGACGACGTAGTCGCCGTCGCCCGTGTCGACCTTGTCGAGGTCGATGTCGATGTCGACGCGGAACCCGTGCGGCGGCACGAGCCAGCCGTCGCGGATCATCTCGAAGGTGTTCTTCTCGTAGGCGACGACGTCGAAGACGCGATCGAGCGCGATGCCGTCGGCCCGACCCGGCGTAGCCGTCATGCCCATGAGCAGCATGTCCGGGTTCGCTTCGCGGAGCGCGGCGATCACCTTCATGTATTGGGCGCCGACGGCGTGGTGAGCCTCGTCGATGACCACAAGGCGATAGGGGCCGTGGTCGAGGAGCGCCTTCAGCTTGGTGCCGCTCTTGTGGCCGATGGTCGCGATCGAGGCGACCGTGATCTCGCGCCCCAGCTCGTTCGTCTTCTGCTGGACGAGGCCCACCCGCGTCGTCGGGCTGACCAGACGCACCTTGTCCATCGTCTGCGTCAGAAGCTCTTCACGGTGAGCGATGAAGATGCTCTTGCCGCCGGAGCCCACGAACATGCGCGCCATGATCTCGGCAGAGATGATCGTCTTGCCGGATGCGGTGGGAAGCACGAGCAGCGGCGCTTTCGCCCCGCGGCGCCACGCACCGTGAACGGCATCGATCGATTCGAGCTGGTAGTCGCGGAGTTTGACGGTCGTACCGCCTCCGCTGCTGGCCATCGGCACGTCGACCAACTGAGCGGCCGCGGCCTGCTCGGCAAACGGGAGCACGACCCCCGGAGCGGAGCCGACGACGAGAGAGTGGAGACGGTCGTGGGTGCCGGGCTGTATCGTCCACGTGCTCGGGTCGCGATCTTGCGCCGTCATGAAGGGGACCGTGGCGCCATCAGGCATGGGGATGTACGGCATCGATCACTCCGGCTCGACGGCGGGCTGTGGCTTCGCCGCGTAGAAAGAAACGTCGTACTCTGGCCCGACGTTGACCAGGAACAACTCCCGGGTCTTCGCGTTGCGGACGTACACCTCGATCTCGTCCGGAATGGGGTCTCCGGCGAAGGTGCCGCCGTCGTTCCATTCCTGGCAGGCCTCCGCCGCTGCGACCTGGGCGTCGTACGCGTCGACTTCTCGGCCGTCTTCTTCGCCGTGGTGATCCTTGAGCCAGCACCGGAAGATCATCGCCTCACCGTGAGGGTGGCGCCGCGCACGAAGTCGGACTCGGGCGCTTGGAGGTCTCCGTGGCCCGTCAGCGCGATCTCGTCGCACACGATCGGGCACGCGAGCATGCGCGAGAGGAACGCGTTGTCCTTGTTCGCGATGAGCGACTGGAACTGCGCCCTGGTCACCTCGGCCTTGAGAGCCGCCTCGTCGGCGTAGATGCCTTCGATGTTCGTGAACCGGGTCAGCAGCTTGGCGGCCGTCTTTGCTCCGATGCCCGCAACGCCGGGGATGCCGTCTGCGGTATCGCCGAGCAGGCCCAGGTAGTCGTAGAGCTGCCACGGCTTGACGCCGAACTTCTCGACGACGTCGGCCTCGCGCGTCCACTTGTCGCTCATCGGGTTGTACGCCGAGACCTGCTTTGCATCGCTCACGAGCGCGAGCAGGTCCTTGTCGTGTGACACGATCACGTACGGGACGTTTTCCTGGCCGGCGAGCGTGGCGATTAGATCGTCAGCCTCGTACCTCGGCTCGTCGAAGACGCTGACGCTGAGGTCCTTGAGCGCGTCGAAGAACACGGGCATCTGCGTCGCGAAGACGGGCGTATGCGGCTTTCGCTCGGCCTTGTACTCCGGGTACATGTCGCAGCGGAACGACGGCTCGGTCGAGTCGCATACGACGGCCATGCGCTTGATGCCGAGCTTCACCATCGTGTTCGCCAGCATCACGCAGGCGTGGTCGACGAACGCGGTGTCCGCGGCCTCCACCGTCGCCGCGCGGTCGCCGTAGACGACGTGCATGGCACGGTGGAGGTATGCGGAGATGTCGATGAGGTAGACCGGGTCCATCGCCTAGACGAGGTCCTCGTCCTTGATCTCCTCCGTCGTGTCGACCTTCACGACGTTCGTGAAGACCGGGAGCTTGCCGTCCTCGTCGACCTGGGTGCCGTTCCGGTGGCGGACGGTGATCTTGACCGTCTTGGTCAGCAGGTGGTCCGTGTTGAACCCGTCGTCCGTGTACGCGACCCCACACGCGTCGAGAAGCATGCGCAGCTCCCAGCGACGCTGGGCGTTCAGGTCGGTCTTCGCCGGGTCCTTCTCCAGGATGTAGTCCTGGAAGACGCGACGTCCGGCTTCGTGCGCGTTGTTCTTCTCGTCGTGCAAGACCTGGAACTCGACTGACATCTTGTTGAGGGGCGGCGCACCCTTCGTGACGCCCACCGGGGCCGCCATGATGAGCGCGACGTACACCCCCGGCGCGACAGGCTCACGCTTCGGCGGCTTCTGGGCTGCGTTCGGATCCGTGAGCTTGTCGTGATTGATTTTGACTGCGGGCATCGATCAGGTCTCCTTCGTGAGCAGGTTCTTGAGGTTGTCGAGTTGGTTCTGGCGCACGAGCGAACTGCGCTCGACGTCTGCGTGCTTGCGGAGCCACGCCTGAGCAGCGTCCTTCGTGCCGAGCTTGTCGAGGAGCATCAGGCTCAGCGACTTGGCCTGGATGGTCGTGACGGTCTCGACGCTGCCGTCGCGACTCGTGCCGCGGTAGCCAGCGATGCCAGCCGCGGGGACTCCGGCGGCGGCCTGCTCTCGCGTGACCGGCTTCTCGGCCTGCGTCCTGTTCTCTTCGTGCGCGTTGCCGGTTCCGCTCAGGTCCCAGCCCACCTTGCTCGGGTCTCCGACGGCAGCCTTGATGCGCTCGAAGTCGGCGACCGTGATCGTCGGAGCCTCGACCTCGAAGGTCTCGTGCGAGATCGAGTCCTGAGCCGTGCCCTGCCATCCGTAGCCGAGCGAGCCCATCTGACGGGCAGCCGTCTCGTTGCCGCGCCGCGCCCGCGCTCGCAGTTCGCGGCCGACCTTGGAGCCCTGCTGCGCGTCGGGGAGGAAGCCCGCCTCACGCTTGGCCGATTCCTCAGCCCACCAGCGCTGGGCGGTGACGACCTCGTCTGTGACAGGGGCCGGCAGCGCGAGGGGCTTCTTGGGGGCCACCTCGACGACAGCCTGCGGAGCCTCATCGCCGGAGGCGCCTGCCACGATCTCATCCGCGGAGACGTCGCCGAACCCAGCGAGCCGCAGGATGGCGCGGTTGTACGCGCGGGTGTCCGCAGTCGCGATCACATCGTGCGAGCTGATGCGGCCACCGCGCTCGGTCTTGTCGCACCAGCCGATGCCCTCCTCGGAGCGCCCGGTGCGCTTGTGCATCGCCTCGTACGAGACGTAGCTGTAGGTGGCAGCCGGATCTTCCGGCAAGCCTCGCGTCACCCTGCGGCGCGCCTCGATGCCGAGGGCGGAGGCGAGCTTCACGATGCCCGACTTCTTCGGGCTCGCCCGGATGTCGACCTGATAGGCCGTCGCCGCCTTCTCCGCATCCACGCGGCGCGTGTAGATGTTCTGGCGGGTCTTACCGTTCTCGGTGTACGAGACGGTGTAGATGTAGTCGCTCTCGTCGAGGATGGCCGCGTAGAGGCGCTGCTTCTCGGCGAAGGCGGCGCGCAGCCGGGACGGTGTTGCGATCGGAGTGATGAAGCCGAGGTCACTCAGGTCACTCAGGCTGGCCGACTCGTTCGCCAGCACCATGGCGGTCGGCACCACCTCGGTCTCGATGTCCTTCTCGCTCATGCTTTCTCCTTGTCACCGTTCACGTGGTAGACGGACTGGAACTTCACGAGGTCGCTTCGCTTGACCCCGATGAACTCGCCGACCTTGCTCGACTTGAGCAACCCGGACTTGATCCACAGCCAGACCGTCGAACGGTGGACGCGCAGCTCTCGCGCTACGCCCCCTGTGCTCAACAGGCCTGACGCCTGAAACTTCTTGCTCAGCGTCATGCTTCTCCCTTGGTATTGTCGGACGCCCAGGTCCTTCTTGTATGGCTTGAAAACATGGGCGTCAACTACTTTCGACCGACTGTCGACAAACTTTTCGCCCGCTCGCCAAGACGCTCCGACGCAGAGCGCCACCCTCGCCCCACGTCTCCCGTGTCAGGTTGGACCCTGCCAGGAATCGATCCCTGGTGACGTGGCTGAGCTAGCTAGTCTCGCCGTTTCGCCGTGGCCAGCGGCTACTTCTAGCGAGGGCAGCGCTATGAGTCGGAACGAATCCGAACGTATGTCTGACAGCCGCCGCCGTCAAGTAACTTTCGACACACGATCGAGTCAGGCGCCTTCGTAGCCGCCCTCTTCGCCGCCGCCGAAGTCGTCGCCGTCGTCGTCGCCGCCGCCGCCGCTCTTGCCGCCCATTCCGCCGCCGCTCTTGCCGCGGGGGATGCTGGCGAGCATCTCCTTGCGCATCTTGGCGTCCATCATGTGACGGAACGCGTCGTAGACGACCTGCGTCGGTATGTTGAGCCCCTTGGCCTTGGCGATCACGTTCTTGAGCGTGGTCTCTCGGTTGGACGTGAAGTTTCGCAAGATCCCAGTAGCATCTTCGGTGACGCCCCACAGAATCTTCGCCGCGCCGTGCTCGCCGCCCTTGGTGTCGAAGAGGATCAGGCTGCCCTTCCTGGTACCCGCGGCGAATCCCGCGACGAATCCGGCGTCGCCGAAGTGTCCGATCTTCACGCGGCCAGCGCTGCCGAACTTTGGGATCGGATCTTTCCCGTTGGCCTTCAGCCGTCCGCGACCGAACGCCTGCTCGGCCGCCGAGGTTGCGATGCCCTCCTCGCGGAGGATGCGGGGGAGCTGGGCGACCGAGGGGAACTCGACCATGCCCGAGCCGCGCTCGACGGCGATGCGCCCGCGGAAGGCAGCGTCCCCGCCCTTGTAGGAAGTGGCCTTGAAGCCGGGGCCCGAGATCGACCCGCGCCTGATGGTCACGCGCCTGCCCCCCGTGGGCGCGGGATTACGGCTGGTTCGACGGCGGCTGGTTCGACGGCGGCTGGACATGGCCGCCAGTGTAACAGGGGACCGCTCAGCGGCCCATGCTCGCGACTCGCTCGCGCTCCAGCGCGGCCTTTTTCAGGGTGTCGATGTACTCGGCGTACTGCTCACGCTCCATCGCGGTCCGAACGCGAGTGCGCTGAAGCTCTTCCATCTTGAGCCGACGGATGTCGTTCGGCAGCGCCGTGCGAGCGCTCAGCGCTGCGAGCGTGTTCTTCGCTTCGAGGAACTGCCGCGCGTACGCCTCTCCGGCTGCGACTCGCTTCAGACTGTGGACGCGACGCCCCTTCGCGAGACTCTGTTTGCGAGCAAGATGGATGGTGGTGACGGGGTAGTGCGGTGGCGGAACGTCGTCCTCGCCGTCGACCGTGAGGTCGTACACGTCTCGCCAGCGATCGTCCGGACGAGGGACCATCGCCGGGAACTCTTGGGTGGGCGCTGCGCGAGACACGCGCGTCAACTTGGGCAATGACCGAAGGTGGGCGATGATCTCTGCAACCTCGGGGTCGATGAGGTACGGCCGCTCCTCGACGATCTTCAGGACACGGTAGTGCTGGAGCTGTCCACTCCGTGAAAGCCGATTCAGAACAAGGACCTGACCGAACGGCGTCTGGACCTTGACCCACGACACGGAGGTCATGTGCGTGGACACGTGCTTCACGAGCGACGCGCACGACGCCTGCGTGTGAGCGGTGGCCCACCGGTTGTCGCTCAGGGTGACGCGCCACAGGTTGCGCGCTGGCTTCTTGCGCTTTCGACCTGAAAAGTCAGAGACCTCAGCGGCAACTAGGGCCTCGTTGGACGTCCATCGGCGGCCGATGTCCTCGGCGAAGTCGACGAGGCAAAAGCGGCCATCTTCGGAGTGGGAGACGACCTTCCCCACGGCGGACCACTCAGCGCAGTAGACGGTGCTGTCTACAGCGTGCGGCGAGTCCGCCGAGTCCATCAGGCTCGCCATGTTCACTCCTCCGTCGGCATCGCGTCCGGGAACAGCTCGCACAGCTCCACGAGGGCGCGGTGCGTCTCCTGGCGGCCCGTCTCGGCGGCGCGCTTGAAGATCGAGATCGCCTTGGAGACGTGCTGCCGCTCCCAATCCGATGGCTGCCGCGTCGCCGCGACCTCCGCGTGCAAGATTGCACGCGCGCGTTCCATGACGATCGGCCTGTCGTTCACCGCGTCATAGGACTCAGCGATGACGCCGTTCGCGGCCGCCGCCTTGGCTGCCGAGCAGGCTCGGGCCAGAAGGTCGAGCGCGACCATGACAGGTACCTTCTCGAACATGAGAAGCGAACGGGCCGCTTCGAGAGCGGTCGCCGCCTGCTCGCACCAGCGGATACGCATGACGAAGCTCACCTCCTCGCTGCGCTCAGCGTCGCTGAGGTACTCGCGAGCCTGCCAAGTGAGGTGGAGGACGCTCGCGTGGCGGTCTTGCGAGTCGAACTCGGTGAGACGGGCGATGTTCTTGGGGGGTGGCCCGAACGCCACGACGCGGGTCACGCTGCCTTCGCGATCTTACCGAGCTTGCCGTTGACGAGAGCGAACTCGCAGATCGTGAAGCCTTCGTCGTTCGACCCGTCGATCGCGTAGACGAACCCCGGATGCTCGCTCATGCCGACGATGAAACGGCCGTCGATGACCGGCTTGGCCTTGCCGACCGACTCCAGCCAGTCCTTCTGGAGCGGCACGGTCCAAGAATCGGAGGAGAACAGCGCGATGGTCGCGCCGACCTCGACCGTGCCGTTGGGCACGAAGCTGACCTCCTCGCCGAAGTCGCTGCGGCTCATGCCGTCGCGGTAACGGCCGCATGTGACGATGGCGCGGTGCGCAGCCTTGAGAGTCTCGGCGTGCTCGGCGTCGCGCTTCTGTATCAGATCGCGGAACGCCTCACGCACGAGCTGATTGGTCGCGTAGCTTGTCCAGGCGTCTTTCCACCCGCCCCACTTGCCGGTCGTGTCGACGCGAGCCGCGACGAGCCTGGGCAAGCCAACAGACACGAAGGCGATCAGGCCGGCGCACGATCGGCGCGCGAGGTTGGGCGCACCGAGCGCGACTGCGGCGCCCAGGCGGCGCCCCTCCGTGACGCCGGTGGGGCAGTCGCACGTCGCCGAGCCGTCATCGTAGAGCGTGACGAGGTGGCGTGCATGCGTCGGATGGTCAGTGCAGAGGATGCGGGTCGAGGCGATCTCAGTCTTCTTTACGTTTGTCACGGTCACTCCTTTTCGGCGGTTGTCGCCGTGGTGTCTAGCTGTCTGGCGATCGACGCGTCGTCGATCTTCATCTGGCGGTTCTGGTTGGCGATTGCTTCGCGATGGAGGGTAACCATGCGGCGCAACAGCTCCAGCTCTGTCTTGCGGCCCTCTTCCAGCGACCTCACGAGCCCCTGTCCGTACGCGTAGCCGACCAGTTGCGTGCGGCCTTCGGGCTTCGCGCGGCTCACCGTCTGCCGCCTTGCGCGGTTTCCATGACGTCTCTAACGGCCTTCGCCCACGCGTCGTCGTGCTCCTTGCGCGCTTTTCGCTCCTCACTCTCCAGCGAATCGAGCTTCTCCCTGAGACGCTGTCCGGCGTTGAGCGGGAGCAGCAGAAATGGCCGGAACCGCGCGCCGGGGCCGAATCCGACGGTCTCGACCAGACCATCTTCGTGCATCTTCGTGACTTCGCCTCCCAGCACGAAAGGGAAGAGATCGTATTTCCAGAACGCGTAGGTCTGTTGCTTCATCGGACCAGTCCTCGCCGCAGGCTCTCGTTGCCGGAGATCCGCTCGTAAGCGCGCTCGCGCTTGACGAGCTTGCCGTACGCCTCGATCGGATCGATGAAGGCGATGACCGCTTGCGCGGCCGTCTCGCGGGTCGTGTCGAACAGACCGAAAGCGCCCTGCGGCACGCAGTCGCAGCCGTCCACGATGACCGAGCGCAGACCTTCGCAGACCTGGACGGCCAGGATGTAGTCTTGGAAGCTCCACTGCTTGCGGGGCTTCGTGCGCGCCTCGCTCTTGACCGCGCACGGCGTGAGAGCGGTGGCCGCTTCAAGCTGAGCGGTGAGGTCTTGCGCGACCTGCCGGTACGCAGGGTTGAGCTTGAGGAGGTCGACGAGGCTGATGACCGCGGCGGTCGCCTTGGCCCCGGCTGCCCAGGCGGCGGCCGAGATCGGATCGAACATGTCGAGCTGAGTCGACGGCTTCTTGCGGAGCAGGGGGGCGGGCATCACGTCTTCTCCATCTGGTCAGAGGTCAAGAGCGGTGGCGTTCGACGTACGCATCGCTCAGGAGCGTGTCGCGCTCGCGCAGGATGGCGAGCACGTCTTCCGCGTACGGGGTCGCCGTCGGCTCGTCGTCGGCGAGTCCAGGGCTAGCGATCTCTTCCACGGTAGCGTTCAACGTACTCATCGCCTTTTGGAGGCGGACGAGGTTCTCGGCGAGGGCAATCGCAAGGGGGCGCATCACTCTTCTCCTTCCTGTTGCACGACGATCACGCGAGCCCACTCGGGGATGCCTGCGATCGCTTCCTCGCTGGCCTCGATCGCGCAGACGATGACCTTCACCTCCGGCTCCTCGTCGGGCCACGGGGTCTCGCAGTCAGTGCCCACGACGATGATGTCGGGGCGCGGCTGCACGTCTTCCAGGGCGCTCGCGAAGCCGGTGCGAAGGTCCGTGCCGCCGCGTCCGCGCATCTCGACCGAGCGCCCGTCATGCGCCCGCTGCACACCGTGAGCGGCCGCGTCCGTAGCGATGAAGCTCAGCGATGCGCCGAGCGCCATGCAGATATCCTCGACCACTTGCCTGACCAGCGCGAGCGCGGTGCCGCTCATGCTCATGCTCGTATCTCCGATGAACACAACGCTCGGCACGGGGCGCCGCATGGAGGGGAATGCCACCTCGGGGATCGCCTGCTGGCGACGCGACGGGCGACGGTAGTTGTGCGTGACCTTTCCCGCGACGTCGTTGATGGCCCAGCGGCACGCGCTCGCGAGTTCCTGATCCCACGGGATCGTCTCGGTGCGGAGCATGTCGTCTGCCCACTCCACCCAGGTGCCGGGCACGGTGCCGCGGCTCTTCGTGTGCTGCTCACGGATGGCGGTCGCCACGCGACGCTCGATGTCCTTCCAGTCGGCATCTTCGATGCCCTCGCCGCCGCCGTTCGACGGTGACTTGTCTTCCCATGGCTGCGGGACGCCGTGCGCGCCCGACCCGCACTTGTGCTTGCGGCCGCGCGCCGGATCGCCACCGCCGGGCTTCTTGCCGGGCTTCTGCTTGCCCTTGCCGGCCTTCTGCGAGGCGCCTCCGCCTCCGCTGCCCTCGCCGTCCATGCCTTCTCCGTCCTTGCCTTCGCCGCCGCCGCCGGGACCGGGGTCGTCCTTGAGCTGCTGGGCGAACTTCTCGGCCTCGTCCATGAGCTGGGCGTAGTAGACCTCCCACAGCTTGCCGTCCTCGAATCCGAACGTCTTGGGGTAGACGGCGCCCGGCGGCAGAGGACTGAGGTCCTTGAGCGCGGCGACCTCGTCGGCGATGTCGTCGTTCAGTTCGCAGTCCATCGCGACGTTCGCGACCTTCATCGTCGCCTCGGTGATGCCGAGCGCGGTCGCGCGCTCGTGATGGTGGCGCAGCTTGTGTCCGATCTCGTGAAGGCAGACCGTAGCGATCTCGTCCACCGGACACGCGAGGGCGAACTCCGGGTTGAAGTAGAGCCGCCCGAACTTGTCCACAGCCATCGTCGGGCACTCGTCCGACTGCACAGGGATCAACGCGTAGAGAGCGTGCGTGAAGTACGGGCGCAGGTAGGCGGCTTTCGCGCGGGCAGCGCGGACGTGCTCTTCTGCTGCTGGGTTGGGTGCCATCACTGGCCTCGCTTCTGCGAGAAGTCGATGCCGGCCTTCTGGAGGATCGGCAGCAGGTCATCCAGTCCATCGGGCAGCGCGCTCGCGACGCCGTCCGGCATGTTCATGGCGAGCACGCGACCGGCGGGGATGCCGATGTCTCCCTTGTCCTTGAGGACGCGCCCGATCACGCGCCAACCGCGGTAGTAGCGGTCCAGGCGCGACTTCTCGCTGCGGCTGCTGTCGAGGGCCGCGGCGGCAACGCTGTCGAGCGTTGCCATCGTCTGGTCCTGACGCCGCGGGAGCGGCACGCCCATGGGGTCTGCGAGGTACTCCTCGGGGTCGCGGAGGTCCAAGTCGGTGATCCACTTGGTGAACTCCAGCGCGGCCGCTTCGCCGACGCAGCCCATGGTCAGGAGGCGAGCAACGCTCGACTTCTTGCCGTGCCCGCACGATCCGGCCGCCGTGAGGAGGTGCGCGACGCGCGACCACATGCGCGGGGACGGCCACGCGCCACCCTGGAGCTTCGCCCCCTTGGGAAGCTGGAGCAGAAGCTCGGGGCGCCGCTTGATGAACGCGGACAGGACACCGCGGTCGGCCGCCGCGTTGGCCTGCCAGTTCTTGGAGAGGCGCACGATTTCCGGCGACGGCCAGCCCGCGACCATTCCCTCGCACCACTCCGACGGCGGCAGCGGCCAGTCGACGTGCGTCCAGCGGTTCGCGATCGCGGCCGTGAGATCGTAGCCGCCCGTGACCATCGAGGCCGGATTGCCGGCGGCGACGTGCGACGTTTCTGCCGGGAGGCGCATGTCACCAGCGAAGCCGCCATGGATGACGCGGAGCGCGGAGGACTGCGTGTTCGGCGGCGCCGTGTTGAACTCGTCCCAGAAGACGATGCCGTGCCCCGCGGCCTTCAACTCGAACGCCCAGAGAGGCGGGTGCATCGAGACGCCGTCGGGGCGGATGATCGGGAGCCCACCCTGGTCGCTCGGCTCACGGAGCGAGAGGATGACGGTGTGGATCGGCTCGTTGAGTGCGGGGGCGATCTCATCCAGCACGGCGCTCTTGCCGACACCGGGAGCGCCCCACAGGAACACGGGCGTGCGGGCCTGGATGCAGATCTGAGTCGCGATCATGTGGTCGTTGGTAGCCATTCGGTCGGTCTTTCTCGGGCGCCTTGAGTGGCGCCTCGGTCATCTCAGCCTAGTGATGCTTGAGCAGGTGTCAACGAACTTTCGACAGACTACCTGCTGTACTCGTGTGCGATTAGCCATGCGACGGCTCCGCGGAAGGTCTTGCGATCGGCAGCCGCGAGCGCTCCGGTCACATGCCAGCCGCCGTCGGAGACGCGGACGATCGAGCCGATCAGTTTGAGGTGCTGGTCTTCCGAGACCGGCACGCAGACGGTGTAGCGCCGCTTGTTTCGGTCACGAGCGATCGTGTAGGGGTGGTCCATCATCGGGCTCCTGGTTGGAAACCTTCGGGCGCCGTGAGTGGTGCCTCGGTCACGTCAGCTTAGGTCCGGTCAGCGAAGAGTCAACCATCTTTCGACACACCGCTCGGAAAGAAGACCTGAGCGAGCGTCGGGATGCGAAGGTGCGCGAGCACGCCGAGTGCGTGGCGGCAGTGGCGGCCCAGGATGCGGGTCCACTCGCTGACCGGCGTGCGGCGGCGGAACTTGTGGTGGGCGACCTGGACCGGGTCGCCGCCGTCGCCCTTGACGGCATAGACGCCCACGTCGATCGCGTTCTCGCTGACCGTGGCACGAACGAGCACGTGTGGCGCCGGACGTCCGAGCTTCGCCAGCGCGAGCTTGCGGCTGTCTTCGCGGTCGACGTGGAGCACAGCCGTGCGCTCGGCCAACATCAGCGCGACATGTGCCGCCGCGTAGAGCTTGCGCAGCGTCGCGACGTCCTCACGCGGGAGGCGTGCGGGAGCGAGCGCCCAGCCTCGCGTGTGTTCTTCGGTGGAGGTCATGCTGCGTCGCGGAGTCTGACCAGGACTTCGCCGGTCACTTCGTCGCTCGCGCGAGGTACTTCGCCGCGGCCTCTTCCAGTTCGAGGCGGCGGTCGATGCTCTTGGTGTCGCCGAGGCCAGCGATCG
>Ga0315284_10006976_pt1 | contig 16112 bp, 14 predicted proteins | sample YL17G09_16_MG_FD_203696 | JGI IMG/M metagenome (GOLD analysis project Ga0315284, IMG submission 203696) | Sediment microbial communities from Yellowstone Lake, YNP, Wyoming, USA - YL17G09_16 | ecosystem: Environmental > Aquatic > Freshwater > Lake > Sediment | place: USA: Wyoming | collected... | reverse complement strand
AGCAATGGCAACGTCCGTACGAGAGCTCGAGCGCATCAAAAAAGAACGCTCGGCACGAATATATTCACAGATGATAACCGGCTATTTCATCTATTTCCTATTCCTCGGCATAATGCTTGCAATGTCGAAACTTCTGATACCCGTGCTGACGTTCCAGCTTGCAGGGACCACGGGAATGGCCGATATAAGCCGTGTATTTACAGAAACGTTCAGATCCCTGGTCGTGATACAAGGGCTGTTTGCCGGCATAGGGATCGGAAAGATGTCCGAAGGTTCGATAACATCCGGCTTCAAGCACGCATTTGTGCTCACGGTCGTAGGTTATACGATGTTCACGATAGTCTAATCCGGTGATGACATGCACAACATCCGAAAACTGTCGCTATTGCTTGTATTCTCGGCCCTTTTCGCATCGCACATCGCGTTTGCGCATTCGGTCGGCATGAATCTGAGGTTTCATATAAGCGGCACAAGCGACGACATCCATGTAAACGGCACGGATTATAGCGGCTCATCGCTATCGCTGGTCTTCGGCGACCTGTCCAGGCCTTACATATCCTCCGAGAGAAACGGTGCAGTCGTCGCACTTATCGCCGCCAGTCCTATCACACGAATCGCGCTGGATACGCGATCCGACCCGTATCTTTTCTCGATCGAGCAGAATGACGACCAGCGCCTTCTGGTTGCTTTGACAAACGGGACATGGTCTGATATCGAAAGCAAAGCGTCGGGAAAGACGCCTGCATCGGTGTTCGGAAAGCTTGCGCCACCGATAATTGCTCCGGGGCTTGCTCTCCAATTACAACCGTTCGGAGCCGAGATAAACGGATTGATCGAATCTGGACAAATTCTCATCAGATCATTGGGAAAATCGCGATTGCCGATCATCGACATTCAAACAGCATGATGATAATATGCCGGAACTTATCAGCCACACATTGGTCATAGGGCTTAGCGTAGCTATCATAATCGGCTTGGTCGCGATATTGAACGGCATACGCGACGAAAACCGCTTCGGCATCGCGCACGGTATGGCGGAAGACGTGTGCGCTCAGATCAAACTTGCATCTGAACAATTATCGCAATCCTCTCTTCCAGTCCGGGCCCATCTACGACTTCCGGTAAAAATAGGAGGCGACCCTTACTATGTACGAACGAATTCACATAACATAACCGTCGCTTCGTCAAACTGGACAGTAGAATGCGTATCGGGTTCCGCTTTCGGGCTCTCGGGAAACTCAGTGGGAGGGCCCGTCGATCTCGCTATTGCCGGCGACAAGATAATGCTTTCGGGTGTATAACTTATGCCGACCACGTTCATCGATTATGCGATCGCAATAGGAGTACTTATCCTCGGATTCGGCGCTACTGTCGGTTACGTTACCGGATTTTCGACTGCGGCGCAGACCGATGTCAGAAACGCAGCGCTTGAATCGTATGCGCTGTCGCTCTTCGGCCTTGTCGATCGCGAATACGCATTCAATGATTCGATAAGCGGTTTCGGGCTTGCGGCACACGTGACCGCGCATGTCCCACCCGTCGAAATCACTATAATAAACGATTCTACGCTGCAAAGCCTTGCGTCTGCCGCGTATTCGACGATAAAGGAAAATTTCGAATTCCGCATACGCATATACGCGAAAGACAACTCGACGCTTTTCACATACGGATCGGTTCCTCCGATCGGAAATGTGATCTCGCTGAAACGCCCGGTCCTATACACATCCGGGGCAAAAATCGAGTCCGGATCATTCGTTGTGGAGGTATGGTAGATGAAAGGCATGTTCCACACGATCGAGGCCGTGATCGTGCTTGCGATGCTGATGGTCTCAGTAGCCGTAGTCTTCAAGCCCATCCAACGTGCCGATGATTCTACTCTACTAGCCAAGAGCGGATATTCGGTCTTACATCACCTGGACGATTCGGGAAGATTGAGGCAGGCGGCTGCATCAAACGACATGGCATCGATACGCGCCGAACTTCGGCAGTGGCTGTCGGACTTCGATGTCGAGATATGTACGTTGATTTGCACGGGAACGACGCGACAGGACGTAACCGCCGTGGATTATTTCATTGCAGGCTATCAGTCGTTTGATCCTATCCGGATCAGGCTATACATGTGGTGAACAGTATGAAAGGTCAGATATTTTTAGCGGGAGCCGCACTCATGGTCGTGTTGCTCGTGCTGATAGGCTCGGCATTTAACGCGCCCGCCGAAATCCCCGCATCTGCGGCGATCGCCATACAAGCAGACAACATCGCAAACGAATACAAATATGCCATAGGTTTGTCGGCCGCGGACGGCCACGACGACCTTTTCGCCATGTCCGGCTATTTTCGCGAGAATGTTTTGGGGTTCGATTCGATATACGCGCTAATCGTTACGGATCCATCGGGCCCCTACAGGCTTACCGTGGGAAACTTCCTTCGCGGCGTGATAGACGTCAACGTATCCGCGACCCAATCGTCCCCGCAGACGATTTCGCTTAGGCTGGCGGATAAAGAACGAGCCAACTGGGACTTTAGCGGCACGGGCGCGGTGCGACTTACAATAAATTATACGCTGCAGAACGTTGTCCGCAGCAAGACGCTTGACTTCACAACGTATAGTAATCAGACCATAGGCTGGTCTGATATCGGGATATCGTCGGACGACGACCGCATAAGGCGTGATGGCGTCCGGACCGTGACGAGGCAGTAAACAATGAATGTTTTGATATCGTGGGTGCTTGCGGCTATCATCGTGATAGCGGGCATAAGCGTCGTGTTACTTGCCACAAAACCTACGCTTGACAGCGCGTTGGCTTCAGTGGACCTGAGCCAAGCCGAGCAAACGATGCAACGGCTTGATGCCGCAATAGCAAACGTTGCGCGAGAAGGCGTTGGTTCAAGCAGGCTAGTACAAGTCCCGAATCTTCGGGGCTCGTGGACCGTCTCCAACGGATCGCTGATAGAATTTCGAATGGCGACGAGCCCGCTCGCGGCCGGGATACGCCGCATACGCGACGGTCTCGAATACATCTCGGGTTTCGATGCCAATTGTTCGGCTGGAACGTACGACACGAATGCGGCGTGGATACTCGAGAATAGCTATCTCAGAGTCTATATCCAGAAAGTCGACGGCAACGTCGACACATCGAAAAACATCCTGGCAATAGAATCCAAGGCAACAGACACGCGCATAATCCCGACGGATAGCTCGATACAGATCGACGGTGATAAAACAACGTCAAGCGGAACCGGTTTCAGCACGATGCAGACAGGTCCGACGATGCCAAAGTGCCAGGTGCATTTCTTCGTTAATTCGACGAGCGTCAGCTATGATATATTCTATACGCTTTACTCGGCTGCAGACTTTATTGCGGTAGAAGTAAAAAACATACAGTGACCGACATCACCGCATATACATCCTCTTGACGCAGTTCGTGCAGTACTGCCTGCCTGCTATCGTCTGTATGTGACGTACGCAGGCAAATTGACCGCAGCTTGCGCAACGTATGTTCAGGGCCGTCGGCTCACCGCAGACTATGCATATCGCAGTTGTTGCACGAGGCTTTCGTCTCTTGACTAGTGCCAGAGCGCCTGCTCCGGCTCCGGCCATCGCGCCGATGGCGGCTAATATCGGAATAAATGGTACGGGAAGCGGCTGCGCCTGCTGGGCGGCGGTTTCCGCACGTATTGCAAGGTCCTGTGAAAGCTCGTAGTTTTTGTTGGCGAATGCGGTTCTGGACTGCCCGAGCAGCTGTTCGGCTGCTGTCACGTTTTTGCCGGCTGCTTTTGCGGCGTCGACCGTATTTTGGGCGCTGAGGACGGCTACTTGAGCTGTTTCCGCGTCGACACATGCTTGTGTCGTGTTCACAGACACACACTTATAATCAGGTGAGCAACTCCAATCTGTTTTGTTTTGTCGTTGCCCAATGCAAATCGACCAATCTGTCGATGTCGGGCACAAGTCAATCGGGCAGCAGTTCTGTATCGCTGTCTTTGACCTGCACGCATAACCGGTCGTGGCGTCGCAATAATATTCGGTCCTGCTCTGGCTGCCTGCGACTGTCTTGGGATCGGACGAGGTGCATACGCTCCACGCAGTCGCTTCCGCACATGTCGAAGGACACGCCGGCATCTGCCCTGCTATCGCGAACACTGAAAGGCCGGGCGATGTCGCTTCATAGTATGTCCAATTTGTGTCGTTGCTCAAGAGAGTCGTATTGAGTTTCGCGGGCGTGCTTCCGCTAAATCTAAACAGTGCAACTGCGCTTCGGTCGATGCCGCTGCTCGCGAGCCAAGTTTTCGAAACTGCAAAACCGATGCGCACCGAGCTCAGATTGGCGTCGGTAATGCTAGACGTAACGCCGACCCATCTGTATGTCGCTGCATCGCTTATGTTGGAAATGCCAACTGGCTTCGATGAATATGCAAGCATCTGTATCAAAATATTCGACTGTGCCGCCTTGGCGGTAATGTTAACGTACGTCCACGGGAACTTTGACGGCTGATTCATGCTCCAGCGCAGCGGAGTGTTCGCAGACAGCGTTCCTCCGGGGTAAGTAAGATTCACGGCGTCCTGAGCGATGCTTACGGTCGCAGACGGACCTGGACTCGGACCTGGACCGGGGCAGCTATTCACCGTACAGGAAGCGCTGCACGAAGCAGAACATGGTCCGTTTGTCCGGCCGTTATCACACGATTCTCCGCTCTCGATAATTCCGTTTCCGCATACGGACACAGGGGGCGCAAGCGACTGGATGTAAAGATTCAACATTACGCTGTTATTCCTATCGACCGAACGACCGCGTATCGATATCGAATACGAGCCATATTCGGCGGTCGAAGCGACCTTCACGAGCATCGTTGACTGGAATGGCGGAGTGCCGCTCGTAGGTGAAAAGTTAACCGTTATTCCCGGCGGTAGATTTGAAACGGTCAGGTTGACTGTCTTGTTATAATCGGCGACAGACTCCACCAATACCTTGACCGTCACGTTTGCCCCCTTATCCGTACACGCCTTTCCGGACATGAGCGAACCGTTGCACATAGAAGTCGTTGACATGGCAAAATTCGTTGTGGGTGATGGCGTGACGTTTATGCTGTTCGGACCGCCTATCAAGGTATCATCCACGTATGTCATCGCATATGTTCCCGAGAAACTGTAAGTGCCGTTCGCACCCGGCGGAACCGATAGATCGTAAGTCAGCGTAGTATTGACGCAGTTCCCGATACATACCCAATATATATGGGGAGGGTTAGTCGTCCAATTGACGCCGGGTCCGATTGCATCGGTAACACTCCAGCCACTTGGAACAATCTCGTCTACGGCGTAGAACGTCGAATTTTCAAGCGTGACGTTTAACCCGATTGTGATGTTTGTACCTGAAAACACGCCGGACGGGACGATGCGCGTAATGCTTTCAGCTAACGCGGGCGCGGCAAGCGCAAACAGGATGGGCAGCATCGCCATAAGCGCCAATATACTTTTCTTTTTCATGCTCACACTCAACTCATATTTTGTTCGAAAATATTAATCTCGGTAATATCCCGCTTTCCAGCGACCGATTAACTGCATGAGGTAAGATAGCGCACCTTTGCCGAGCTCCCCGCGCTTCCATGCGCCTATCTTGCTTATCAACTCGCCCGGCTCTATCATGCCGTTCTTGTTCGTGTCCGCCGGGTCGAACACCTTGACCGCGAAATTCATCTCGCCGGTTGAGACCGTGTTATCGCTGTAATCCACGCAATATATCTTCCAGCTAACGGTCGTTTCGCGACCTATTGGCCCGACCATAGTATTTCCGTTTGAAAGCGTGAACTTCAGCCAGTTTGCCGGCTCGTTGCCCACGGGGATGCCGAGACCCACGATCTCGTTTCTCCATGTGAAGTTCGCCCAGGCGGATGCGCCGTTCAGCGAAAGCGTGCTGATGTTTGCGGGCTCGCCGCTTTCGTTAGTCTCGAGGCGGGCTTCCTTTACAAGTATGTTGTCGCTGCACAACGCGGACAACTTGATCGTATCATTCACGCCGATCATTGCGTCTGCCGGGCCGACGGTATCAGTCTCGCTTTGGTTCGATACTGTCGGCGGCTCTGTGTCTCCCTGCACTTGGAACTCAAACGTATTAGTGCTGTTCTGCTTGCCGCTCGTATCGTTCGCCCATATTCGCCAACCGACAGTCGTGTTCGGCGGAGTGCCGTAGTCTCGAAGGTTCAGCGTGAAGTTTGCGAACGTGGACGGATCGCCCGAATAGGTGCGCGAAATGTTCGTCCAGACGCCTGATGCGTTATGCTCGAGCCAAACAGAATCGAATAACACGTCATCCGACCATCGCGCCCAAACGTTCGTAGAACCGCCATAGAACGGCGGCTCCGCGCTTTGGTTTGCGTCGGACCACTGCGGCGCCGATGAATCGGTCATATTGACTGCAATCCAGCGTGTGATTGTGGCTGGATTGTGATTGGAGTCACCGTTGAAAGCAACGGTGATGTTCCATAGGCGGCCCGAAACGTCCACGAAAATCGGGTGCAGTGGCACGTCGGTTATGTATAAAATGCTGAATTCCGGCCTCACGATGCCGTTCGGATCGGTCACCGTTATCGTCCTGTTGCTCGGCGCCGGGACGTCCATCGATATGCCTGCGTTGATGGCATCGTTGAGGCTCGCAAGCTTCGACCGCGCCTGACTGTCCAGCAGTAGGCCGAGCGTTACGTTAGCGTTGACTACGGTGTAGTCCACAAGATCGCTCGAATACGACTTTCCGACCGTATCGTTCGCGAGCCATCGATATGTGTGCGTGGATGCATCCAAGGTGTCCAGGCTTGCGCGGCATGTGCTGCCGTCGCGCGTCGCTGTGTGGTTCGTGCCGTCAAATTCCAAAAATACGCTGGACACAAAACCGCTGCACGCTATACTGAACTGGTACGTACGCTCTGTATAGGCTGTGCCCGAAAGCGGATTCGCTTGCGGATCCGTGAAGTTGACATAGGCTATTGTCAATCGGAGTGCGCTCGAGTTGGCGACCCAGTTGGCGTTTCCGTCTGAGCGTGCGCTGATATTATAAATACCGCCTCCGAACAGAAGCTGGTCCGTATCACTCGTGTTCAAGACGTATGCGACGTGCACTGTGCCTGTGTTGACCTTATACATGCTGCTCAGATTCGCAAAATTTGCCCACAAGTCGAGCGGCAATGCTGTCGCGCGATCGTCTGTTATATCCGATTCTATATGTACGACTGAGCCGAGCGAAACGATAGTGTCGGAAGACTGGCCGTTGATTTTAAGGCTGATCGGAGTCGGTGCTTGTCTGATCTCGTATGCGACTAGCGGGCTCGGGCTACTGCTGCCGCCTTTGAATGCGAACCACTGATACGGGTAACTGCCTGCGGCTAAGGCGGGCAGATTGGCTATGTAATAATCGCCTTCTTTGACCAGAACGCCGTTGGGATAACTAAAGACGCCGCGTCTCCCTATATTCAGCGATACTTGATCGGGTGAACCAGACCATCGGATCGCAAACGTGTAGCCTTGCGAAGGATCGTAAACCGTCGGCGAAGCCGGCAACGCCGTGCGATCGCTCCACACCAAGCCGGGCACCCTAGGAACTATCAGGATGTTCGAAATCCCTATCTGCATCGCGTAATTATCTGACCTCGATATGCCGCCGATCCAGCCGATTACCATCGATATGACGTAGTTCAGCGATATCATGCTTTCGTACGATGCGACGCCGATGAACGGCACCATGCTATAGCTTGACGACGTTGCTTTGAGCGGATAGACAAACGCCGGCAGCGGCGACGGCACTAAAGGAGAAATCGCAGCCAACAGTCGCAGGATGATAGGTGCAAAGATTATCAACAGCAGGACAAACAATATCAAGAGCTCCCAAAGTATGCGCGAGCCTTTCGTCATGGCCTTCCACGACTTGCTGTCGACGATAGCTACGTCCCTCAGTACGGCCTTTCTCACCATTATACTCAGAAGTATTTTGTATTCGGGGCTTATAATACTTCTTGGGGCTTTTTGCGAAAGAAAACATTCCTAATATTTGATTATGTAGTTGACGTACACGTTCACGGGGCGGGTTTCATTACCGCCTGTGGCTCCGGATTGTCCACTGACAGCAACAGTTGGAACACTGCACGCAGACGAGCCACACCTGTTTTGCGTAGCATGTTGATCAACTCCGTGTGTATGACTTTCCAAGTCATCGGTCTGGTACGACCCTACAGCATTTCCTGTGTTTCCGCCAGTCGCTGATGCAACACGGCTTGCTGCATCCGGATCGTTACCGGAACCAGCGCTTACACCGCGCAGGAACCTTCCACGCAGATCAGGCAATGTGAATGTGTTTGTATCGCTTGCACTACCTGCTCCGAAACTTGTTCCTATCACGGCAAACAAATCAGCATACGTTGAACGACTGACGTTAGCACCGTCGCATAGCAACCAACCAGCAGGTGCTGTCGTACCGCCATACGCTTCTATTGTTCCGACGGGTGTAACAAAACCGTATTTATCCATTATTCTTTCGCCTGATATATTTCCAACTATGTTGGCATTACCCATTGCGCTGATGTCCCCTGACACAGTCGCGTTGCCGGCCACATACAACTTCTGGCTTGCGGTAAATGTTGTCGTGCCTATTCCGACGCTGCCGTCATTTCTGATTACGACCTTTGTCGTTCCGCGAGTCATAAATGCGATTACGTCGCCGCCTGTGCTGTCCGTATCAGCAGCTATTGTAGTTGAACCTGTGTTGCTCACACCGCCAGTTGCCGTATTTATGCCGTATAGTCCGGAACCGTCTCCAATGAACTTATACGCCTGAACGTTACCCATGACGTCAAGCCGCGCGCTCGGCGCATCCGTTCCGATGCCGACGTTGCCGTTGCCGTTTACATATATCCTCGTATTACCGCTTGTCTGTAGCCGTAATGAGGGCGAACCGACAAACGCGCCGGCGGTCACGCTGCCAGATGCTTTAATATTTCCCGCGACTTCGAGCTTCTCGCTCGGGCTTTGCGTCCCGATGCCGAGCTTGTAATTCATATCTTTCGGGACCAATCGATTGCCGAACAGGTCCCAGAACGCGACGGTCCCGCTACCGCTGCCGAGATCGACCATACGCGCAACTGGCGTATACGTTGTAAAATCGGGGTCAAATCCCAATTCTCCGTTGCCATTGTATCCCCAGCATGAAAGTTTGCCGGCATCTGTTATTGCGCAGAAATGATACGTGTTATCATATGCATAACTTCCGATGTTCGTCACGCCTGATAATCCCAAAACTCGGACAGGCGAATGACGATCAGTTATATCGCCGATTCCGACTTGCCCATATCCGTTGTAACCCCAACAGTAAAGCGATTTGTTCGCCATAATCGCGCATGCCGTGCCGTAACTTCCCGTTCCTCCGAAAGCTATTTTTGTCACGTTAACTTGGGTAAGATCCAGACTTACCGGGCGGTTTTTATCGATGGCATCTCCGACTCCCAACTGGCCGTAACCATTGTAGCCCCATACCCTCACCGAACCGTTTGCAAGTATCACATAAGTAGAACCGTAGTATCCTTCGCCCATCACAACCGAAGTAACGTTCGCTATATCGACTTTAGCTGGCGAGGGGTGCGGGCTAGAATCGCCGACGCCGAGCTGGCCGTAACCATTATATCCCCAGCAGTACAGGTCGCCGTTCGTTCGGATGGCACATCTATATGTGTAATCACCACGACCTATCGATGTAACGGAAGCCACATCCGTAAAAAGCGAAACCGCTGTCGGCGTACTGATGTCGGCGGTGTTGCTGAGACCGAGCTGGCCGTTGTTGTTCCTTCCCCAGCATTTCAGCGTGTGGTCGCTTAGAATCGCGCAGGCGCTCGCGTATTGCCCGCCGCTCATCTCGATGTCGATTGCGTTGGTTATACCCGAGACTTGGACGGGAGAATCTTTTCCATCTATGTTTCCGTTGCCGAGCTGACCGTAGCCATTATATCCCCAGCACCATATTCTGCCCAACGAGTCGAGCGCACAAGCGCTTTCCGGAGCATCGTATCCGCCTGAAGTGACAAGCTTCGTTATGTTCATCAAGTTGCCGACTCGCGCAGGAGTGTATCTATAATATGTATCGCCGACGCCGAGCTGGCCGTAAGCATTATATCCCCATGCGTACACTTGGCCGTTTTCAAGCAAAGCGTATTGTGAAAATGTGCTGCTCACAGTTGCTTTGGCGGGACCCGGCAACGGTACAACAGCCGGCATGTATCTGTCATAATTGTAATATCCCGTTCCAAGTTCGCCGTGATCGTTATACCCCCAACACTGGATTGTCTTGTCGCCCATGAGAACGCACATGTAATAATGTGTGCGGTCTGAAGTCGAACTGCTCAAATTTATCACCTGATACGATGCCGGTGATGCAGACGTCTGCAACGAACCGTCTGGGAACTGAACGCTGCCCGCATAGATTCGGCCATTGATGTTGGTGTTACCGTTGACGTCGAGCTTCTGCATCGGCGTAGTCGTCCCGATGCCGACGTTGCCATCTAAATAACTCATCGTGCCAGGAGTAAATCTTAAGACTTCGGTATTAAGAGTGTTGTTATTGGTACTACTTCGATACAGGTGAAATGCTCCAACTACGGCTTGTTCTCCCAAAAATCCCCAGGATCGCACCCCGGCTGTTCCTTCACCGACACCCCATTGAAGCGCACTTGTAATATGTGTAAGAAGCGTTCTCCCCGTTACCTCTAGCTTCGCATCCGGTGCCGTCGTCCCGATGCCGACATTGCCTGAGCCATTTATGATTGATAACCTCGGTGTTCCCCCAAATGATGTTTGTTCCGTGACAGCAAAGTCCCCTGCCGAATTCTGTCCCGCCCTCAACAACCACACATGGTCTTTTGAATTAGTAGTGTCATTCAGCATGATGTCAGTAGTACCGGCATTAGCCACTTGCAGTGTCCCGCCACTTACAACAAGTTTTGAATTCGGCGTCGTCGTTCCGATGCCGACGTTGCCGCTTCCCATGATTGTAAGATATTTGGTGTTATCGCTTGAATCTGAAAATGTGTACGCCTTCTCGGTAGATGCCACGGGGTTAAATCCAGTACCTCCGTCGGTCTTGCCTGACCTGAATTGTACCGGCGCTACCATTGGGGTAGCGTTACCGGAATAACCATATATCCCCATCGGGATAGTCCCACTGGACGCACCGTTGGTCACACCCACCATATACACTCCGCCGTTCGTTGCGCTTTGGGGACCGAGGATCGCATATTCGGAGGCGGGGAATAAGAGAGTCATGGGCTGGGACATTCCGGGAATACTCATACCCAAGTAGTTATTAGCAATGTCCAACCGCTGCGTTGGTGCCGTCGTGCCGATGCCGACGTTGCCTCCCTGTTGGGTGGACATTATGTCCGTTCCTGATTGATTTCTAAAGCGCAAAATGTTGCCGTCCGCACCAATATCAAAATATCCGGCGGAAGCGTCTCCAGTTCTTCCTAATCTTAATTGTATAGATGCATATGCTCCCGCAACATCCAAACTCGTCCCCGGACTCGTCGTCCCGATGCCGACGTTGCCATTGTTGAGCGTCACAATGTTTCCTAACGCGTTTGCGACTATTGCAAATCCGGCTGTATTCGCCCAGATCGCAGAGGGCGAAGGCGTTATGCGCTGGCGCGGGTCTAGTATTTCAGAACCTACTTGGATCTGGACCCAGTAATCGCGATTAAACGGAACGCCTGACATGTCGAGCTGTGTCGTAAATTGGCCATTTGACGTCGTTACCGTTTTAACGACCGACTTCTGAAGCGTTCCCTGACCCATGGTGCCATTGTCGTATATGCTAAAATTAACGGTGAAATCGCCGGTAAGCGGCAAATCCGTGGACAGGTTTTTGAGAATGCCTTGTACGGATATCGTATTCGAGACGTCTGCTAAGGCAGGCGCTAAAATAGCGGCAGAGAAGACTATAAGTGCTGCTACGACTGCTCGACGCATGAATGTAATTATCGCAAGCTTGGTATATTAAGGTGCTGGTACAAGATGCTTTCATGGAACACTACATGCATGCAACTATTCTGGCATGCGTCCTAGTGGCGGTGATCGTCGGCATCGCTTTCGTATCCAGCGTCCAATTTATATCTGAGCCCGGAGGCTTTTTCCGCATCTCGGCGCGCAGCGAACCGACTCAGACCGATGTATGTTATGACACGGACGGCGGCGCAAACTGGTTCGTGCGCGGCGCCGTGAGCTATCAAAACTGGTCGTTTGTCGATGATTGCTCGATCATCGTCGTAGAGAACACGATGCAGACCACTCTTTACGAAGGTTATTGCGCGGATCCAACGACGCCGACATTAGTCCAGCATAACTGCACGTACGGCTGTGTAGACGGCGCGTGCTTGCAGTCGTAATCTACGGCTGAAACGTGGCTAGTTCGCTACACTTCCGCGCTCGGTCGGTTATTGTCAAACGCTTTCGCATTCGCCACTTTTGCACTATACACCATTACATTTGTTTTACAATCGTTATTATGTATAATGCAAAAACGCTCGCTTGCGGATTGCTTCACATTACATGCTAGCTAGGCTCGTTTGAAAGCTTTATTCGGTGTTTTGCACACAAGTTCTGTATGGATTTTCTTTCGATGATTGCATTCATCCTCGGCGTAGTCGTACTACCGTTAGCATTTGCGAAATTTGTTTATCCGGACCTTACCAAAAAACGGCCCGCTTTCGCGGCTATAGCGGCGGCTTTTTTCGTGCTCATCGGGTTCATCGCCGCGTTTTTCGTCTTCTACGGTGCGCTGAGCATGGCGATGATCTCGTTCGGCTCATTGCTGTTGCTGCCGTTTATAGTAAAAATACTCGAACCTAATACGGAATTCGAACCTGAGCGCGGCAAATCGCATACGCTCTCCGACATATTCCAAACTCACAACAAGCTCATCATGTTCTACATATTCCTATTTTTTGGCATGGCGCTCGAATACACGCTACTTTTCGCCGTCTTGCCGCCGGCGCTTAGCGACGTGGCATTTTCGAACCAGCTGGCGGCAATAGGACCGGTCGGCCACATGGCCGTGCCTGAACTGTTCATGCTCATACTCGGTAACAACATCGTGATCCTTATCATCGCATTTGCGTTGTCCGTGTTTTTCGGTGCGGGCTCGATATTCGTGCTGAGTTACAACGCTTCGATTGCGGGCGTGCTCTACGGTTCGGCGTTCAGGACGCTGATATGGGGCACGGCGCCGCTTGTTGCAACGAATATCCTGCTGTTCCTGCCGCATACGATACTTGAGATACTTTCGTATCTCGTAGCAGCCGTGGGCGGCGGACTGTTGGTCCGCGGACTGGACAAGGACACCATCCGCGATTCATCCGTGCTATTTGTTATCTCATTGATGATATTGATAACGGCGGCCTGGGTGGAAGCATCATTGCCGGTATAACGTTATTTGCAAAATCCGACCACCCGTTCAAAACGTTTCCGGAAGTACACCGCACCTCAGGAAAACGTTTTTATATAACCCGAATGCAAATGTAGATAGCTGCGAAGCCCTTGTGCTTCGCAGATTATGCTAACCGTATTGCGGCGCTTGCGCCGAATAATTCGTGATGTAAATGAAAGGGATATCACCGCTGATCGCATCCGTTATTCTGATTGCCTTGACGTTAGCGATAGCAGGCGTTCTTGCTACATGGGCAACCCAGTTTGTCGGTCGGACTCAAAGCGGCATAACGCAACGAACGGAATGCATAGGTGCATTGCAGTTTACGATGCCGCCTTCATACGCAGGCGGTACAATGACACTTTCCTACATCAACACTAAGACCGTCGAACTCGACAACATGACGGCCATTTACACTTTCTCCAACGGCCAGGTCAACCAAACCGTACTTGGCACGCTCGGTCCTTCGCCGGCAACGGGCTTCAAGGTAGTCAGCGGGTTGTCAACTAGGCCGATAAATCTGAAGATAACGGCCACAAACTGCGAAGGAATGTTTCTCGCCGACACCGCTATTGCGTAATTCGACGAAGACCGTGTAGCAAGCAATTTTTATACCAGATGAACCTATGTTATTTATGAAAGGTTTCGACCCGATTGTAGCGACTATTGTCCTTATTGTCATCGCGGTTTCCGTAGCGATGATCATCACAAACTGGCAGACGTGGTTTCTGCCCAGCTATGCAAACAATCTGGGTTCTCAGAGCAATACCCAATTGCAATGCATCCGAGCAGGCGTTGCGCTGGATGCAATAAGCTACAATTGCAGTGCCAGTTGCTTGTCGGGCGTTTCGCACACGCTTAAAGCGACTATCAGGAACACGGGTGACATTTCACTGCCCATATATTCGATCTATCTCCAGGGCCGAACAGGTGATGTATTCGAATTCAAAATGAACAAAACGCTCGCGCTTGATGAAACGTTTGATTTCACGAATGCGACTACAAGCTCATGTGCGGCGTTAAACAATTCAATATCACGCGTAACCATCGTCACGCCGTGTACGGGCGTCTCGTCCTTTGACGGCAGCGCAATCGCGTGGATCGCCTGCTAACAGCCCTTTAGATTGTGACACAAGGCAAACAACGTTTGCCTGTGCAAGTGAACTTAGTAAGTTCGCTTTGCAATTTGAGCGTAAGCCAATTGTAATCGCAATCCAAAGCGCTGGCGGAAAAACGTTTCTAAATCCGGCTACTCATGTAAAATTAAACGGAGGCACGCCCTTGGTGGACAGCGAGACGTAAACGCACTTGACCGCGATCTCTGCTCCACCCAGTACTCCTCGGAGCATCTGCAAGTATAGCTTAGGGCTGCACGGTTCCCCGCCTGACCCGGTTCATTATACCCCGATCCCAGAGGGCTGAGCTTCGACGCTTCGAACGCGGGGCACGCTCACGCACGCCGCCGCCCTCAGGCTTCGATCCCGACTATAGCGGATTGACGGTTACAGGTGACCGCTACTCACCCGACCTAGCCTCCAACTAAACAATCGCGCATAAGATATTAAAACATCACTACCAAGAACCACGGATGGAACTCAAGGAACTGCGCGACATCGCCATATCTGCGATAGCGCTGGCGTTCATTTTCGTATACCAGGGTTTCGACGACATTGCGGCGACTGCCGCGCTGCTGCCCATCGGACTGATACTCGTATCAACGAGCTTCGTGCTTCACGAACTCGGGCATCGGGCGCTTGCTCGCAAGTACGATTTTCACGCGGAATACAGGATGTGGCCGCGGGGAATCGCGTTCGCGCTACTGCTTGCCTTGGCGACCAACGGCTCGTTCGCTTTTGCAGCACCCGGAGCCGTCGTAATAATGCCGCGGGCTGATCTGTGGGGACGTTTTCGGCAGATGAGCATGAAAACGTATGGCATAATCTCAGCGGTCGGTCCCATGGTAAACATCGTGCTGTGCGGCGTATTCCTGGCATCGGCTCTGTTTTTCCAGGTCCCTGTCTTCATGCTCGGCGCTTCGATAAACGCGTGGCTTGCCATCTTCAACCTTCTGCCGTTCGGACCGCTGGACGGGACGAAAGTATTCATGTGGGACAAACGGATATGGATAGCACTGATTGCCGTCGCGGTCGCGCTATTTGCCGGCGTGCAGATCGTCTAGATCATCGATCTTTAGCCAAACTACACTTGTATCATATTATTGATACAAGTGTATATCATAATTACAATATGAAATCTTTATATACAATTGTACCATGAAATATCTACAGGTGTATCAATGAACGTGGACGCCCACAAACGCGGCATAGCCGAAAGCACTGAAGCCATCCGCGAATGCGTGCGCAAAGGCGTGGAAAAATGGCAGCGCACGGTAGGTTTCCATTGCTCGGCTGCAGCTGTTGACATATTCGAGGTATGGCTGCATCAGCAACGCATCATCGACCCGGGTATGAACGTCAAACATGAATGGTTTTCTTCGTTGGACAAAGTCCGAAAGCGATTTCCGATGACTTTTCCGCGAAAAGAAAAGGTGCTACAACTTATGGTTGAGCTGGAGAAAAAGCGCAATCTGCTATGCTACGGAAAACAGCAACCGCGCGAAACCGTAGAGTCCTACATCGAATCGTTCAATGCTATACGAGA
>Ga0315284_10006974_pt1 | contig 16115 bp, 11 predicted proteins | sample YL17G09_16_MG_FD_203696 | JGI IMG/M metagenome (GOLD analysis project Ga0315284, IMG submission 203696) | Sediment microbial communities from Yellowstone Lake, YNP, Wyoming, USA - YL17G09_16 | ecosystem: Environmental > Aquatic > Freshwater > Lake > Sediment | place: USA: Wyoming | collected... | reverse complement strand
GATTGATGACGGCGCCATGCCATCCTTGACTGAGCGCCGCCAAGTATTCGGCCTCGGCGTTTGTTTGGAAAAAATTAAGTTCAGCAATCTCACCAAATTCAGATTGGAGGAGTGCCTCCATATCAGCCAGAGTCTGACTGCCGTAAAGATGCGGCTCACGCATGCCCAACAGGTCTAAGTTAACGCCGCTAGCAATTAAAATGCGCCACGGCTGGGGCTTCGACTTTTTTTTCTTTGTTTTTGTAGCGTTCATTTCAAACGACTCAACAATTCGTTGTAAAACCGCATTTGGCGGTTGATGATTTCGACACTCTCGATGACGTCTACAAGACCTGGATCCAGCGTCAAATCAGTATCGCGCTGTTCTCTATCAAGACGCAGCAACTCCGCCATTTTGGTCCGCAGAGCATCGCTGCCCGGCGACTGTTGAAGGAGACGGCGGTAAATTTCCAGCGCCCTACTATAGTGGTGCTGCCGTATATAAATTTCTGCCAAAGTGGTCGAATCGAGTTCGATTCCACCGCTCCCCCCTTGCCTTGCACCCGGTTCATCGCCTGGACGAAATATCTCATCCAGAGGCACAACGTGAAAAGCAGCTAAAGTCGACTCATCCGCAAAAATATCACTAGATAGATAAGCTGATACTGCCCCAAGGGTGGGTCCACTATGTACTGGTGAGGCGACAGTCGCTGATATTTCTGCTGACGCTAAATTTGCCACCGCTGGTGCGGGTAATATTAATTCGATACCACGTTCTGAAAAGTCGCGGACAAGCGCTGCCTGAGCCGCTGCTATACCACTCACTTCCAGCAATTCGCCTAATTTCTTGCTATCCAGGTCCTGCATCTGCTGGAGTTTCAGGTGCTGGTTCGTAGCTTTTGCTGCAGCCTCATCCCCGATGAGTAGAGTTAATTTTAGGCGCAATTTCTGCGCTAAAACATTATCGCGCAGGGGCTCTGGCGACTGTTCGAGAACTTGCCAAGCTTCTGACACCAAACCCTTACCGAGCAACTCTCGCACTAAAATAACCCGTGCGACCGTGAAATTTGGATGCTGCTGCAACCCCTGCGTCAGCAATTCTAGGCTTTCGTCAATCAGTCGGTGCGCCCGCAAAATATCGGCAACGGGGAGAAATCCGCGCCCAGAGGCATCCTCACGAAAGCGCTTGATCGTCTCACGCTCAGCACGCGAAAGCGGTAACGAATTTAGTAATGGTGTCCAAGCGTCAGCCATATGTGATTACACCTCTAATATTTCCTAATGGCGCGCAAAGATGCGGTCAAGACATTATTTTTACTGACTATTAGACAACGTGACTTCTGTTGACTCGGGTTGTGAGACGGAACCGCTAAGAACACTGGTCGTCACTTTCTGTCCGCCTTTGACGCAATTTGGCCACACCTCGAAGGTCATTACGCCGCAGGAATCAGAGCACCACTCACTCGGAGGAGTCACGATACCGCCATATTTGGCTGGGTTTACATTACCGTCGCTGCCTTTAAAATCAGCAACTGTCTTATCCAGAGCCATGCTGCCATAAATCACTGGCTCGAAGCCAATGCCTGCGGCCGGTATGGTGGACGGGTTGGTATTAGCCGGGCCGGTAGTGGCTCCCCCCGCGGCCGCCGCTGGGCTTGAGAAGGTCGGCACTACATCCTGATAAATTTTGTAACGAACCGTGATTGGCGAACCTAATGCAACTTCCGACTTAGTCGAAAAATCCCCAACGCAAGCAAGTGTAATCGCTTGCTGCAAGGCAACGATCTTAAATTCAGCACCTCCAATGCGTGAGCCCGAACAACTTAGCTTGCAAGCCCCACCATTGCCCCCCTCGGGCTGAGCCGAACAACTGGCCAGTGTGACAATCAAGCCTATCAGACACCCATTTTGGCTCAATTTACTCATTAGCATTGCCCCCGCCATTGCCGCCATTGCCGCCATTGCCAGCATTGGCATTGGAGCCACCATTGCCCTGAAAATTACCACCATTAGCGTTACCAGCACCCGCTCCGTTCAAGTTGGTGGCAATACCACCTCCGCCAAGACCTGGTGAATCTGCTGGGGCAGCATTCGCGCCTGGGCTAAATCCGACGTCACTCGCCGGCGCAGCAGCATTATCAAAAGACTTAGTGTTGGTTAAAATGGTCGGGGTAACCATGACCATTAACTCGCGTTTTGAATCGTTACTCTCTGAGCTGCGAAACAATGCTCCAATAATCGGAATGCTGGACAAAAACGGCACGCCGCGGACCGACTTACCTCTTTCGGTATTGTAGATCCCCCCAATCACTGCAGTCTCTCCACTCCGCCGATTCAGTTTAGTCGTAATTTGGCGGTTATTTTTCGCTGCCGTGGCTCCCCCGGTTGAAGGGGTTGGTGAGTCACTCTGAATATCTAACTCCATCTGGACCGACCCGTCAGACGTGATATGAGGCTTCACCTGTACCGTCAGGTTGTATTTTACCTCATCAAGAGTATTGCCAGCTGCAGCACCTGCTCCCGCTCCTGCGATAACTTGCGGCCTAAAGAAATCACTACGACCCGCTATGATCGTGGCCTTCTCATTATCCTCAACAATCAAATTACTAGATTGCAAGACCTCAGCAGTATTACGTGACTCTTCCGCACTCAATGCCAAGTCGAGTGCCATCGAATTATTGGAACTGCCAAAAAAGAAACGCGAGCTGCCGGCGAGATTTTGTTGACCCCCAGCATCGATACTAAAGCGCGACAGCATCGAATTTGGAAACACCAAGTTGCCAAATCCTAAGCCGCGACCTTGGTCGATATTTAAAGGCGTTCCCCAGCTAATACCAAAACGATTAGCCATATTTTTCTGAAGTTCAACAATTCTCGTGGCGATCCGGACTTGCGGCGTCTCTAAGTCAATGCGTTCGAGCAGCGCTTTGACAGTCGATAGATCACCGGCAGGAGCATTGATAATCACAGCATTCGTCCGGGCATCGACTTGGACCTTGACACGCTTATCCTCTGTTGCAGCTGCTCCCAGAATTTCGCCCAGCATCTTTGCTGCGTTCTCAGCTTTAGCATAGGAAAGGCGGTAGACTAGCAATTTTGTCGGCCGTATTTTTATCTCAGATTTACGTCTCTTCTCCTCTTGCTCGCGATCCTGCGCTAGCCGCTCAAGAGTGTCGATACGAACTAGATTTGGACCTATAGAGACCATCCCCAAACTATTTGCACCGATAATCGCCTGCAAAGCGTCGTTAAATGGCACGCCGTTTAAGCTGAGATAGATAGGTTTCGTGCCAACATCTGGCGGCAAGATGAAATTTACTTTGCTTTCTGCGCTAAGCATCCTAATAACCTCGGTCAATGGAGCACCGCGAAATTCAAGTCGAATCGGCCTGCCGCCCAGGCTGCCGGGAGATGCATCCGCACCAGTACTGACCCCTTCACTTTCGGCACCAGCGAGATCGGGTGCACCCTCAATCGGTGGCTCCTTAGGAGCTGGAGGCGGAGTTAACATTAATGGAGCCGCTGCAACTGGAGCGGCTGCGGGCGGTTGAACTACAGCATTAGCTCCAGCACTCCCTGCAGCTGCATTTCCACCCAAAAGATCCTCGCTTCCGCCGGTATTTGCAGGTGCTGCAGCAGCAGGATTCACTGCCGGCGCAGCGCCGTTGCTGAGATTACCATTGCTAGGACCCGCAGCATTCCCCAAAATATTGCCATTACCGGCCGCTGGATTAGGATTATTAGTAGGCGCATTAGCGTTGCCGATATTATTTGCATTAGTCGTAGCATTAGGATTTTGTGCACTATTGCTACTTGCTGCATTATTACCAGTTACATTATTACTAGTCGCGGTATTGCCGGCGTCTTGTACTCCTTCAAAATCATCATCCTGCGCGACACCGGCGATGGTGAATGACCCAGTGACGACGAAATCCTCGGTCGTAGAGGTTTTCTCACGCACATCAAATTTATCTATAGTTTCTGAACTCTCACCTTTACCATTGTCAAAGTTTTCGGGGTTTTCCTCATCAGGTCCCTTACTGCCGTTTGTGTTAATCGCGGGAGTGGAAGTGGGAATGGCAGTGGGAATGGCAGTGGGAGCCGTGGCTGGACCGGTAGGTGCCGGCAAAAAAATTGCTGTGGGCTGCTGTGTAGGCATCATCATACCGCCCATGGGCGGCTGCGGGATCATTTGCGGCTGAACCAAAGGTGCCGGGATCAACTGAGTGGCCGTTGGGCTACCGCCCTGCGCCGACGGAGATGTTAACGGAGATGCTGTGGTTGGTGGAACGTTATCGGCACCTACACTTGTGGACTGAGTCTTGACTGAAGCCGGCGCGGCCTGTGGCAGAATCTCCTGCACGTCCGTTGGCGCTGCTAGAACTGGGGACAGCTCAGTTCCCGCGTCCATCGGAGTATTTTTAAAGACCGCGGCCCCTGGGTCGTTAATAAACGGCTTCGGTGTGCTCCCATTAGTCGGCAGATCGCTGCCCTTGGCGAGCAATGGTAAGACATTCGCTGTGGCTAGTAATTCGGCCTTAGTGACCGGCGAATCACCAACCGAGTTATTCCCGAAGTAGCGGTCGGGTATCGCGAACGTCAACATCACGTTACCAGATTTTGTAAAAATGTGTGGCCGAACTACGTCACGCAAGGTCATGATCACGTCAACTGAAGAGTCGACAGCTTTCGGCCGCAGCCTTACAAATGCGACTGGCGAGCGAAATTCGCGAGCATCTATATCGCGCCGAATTTTTCTCCGCATGACAGTGTTAAAAAAACGCACCACAAGCTCAGGCTGATCAGCACGATTTCGCTCTTGAAATATTTGAAACTTTGGCTGGCCCTCGGTGACCATCTCGATCCGGATGATCCCGTCCTTTTCAAGATAGTCGTATCCAACCCATTTCAATTTGGACGAAGCGGTTTTACTCACAGCTTGAGCAGCAATTGGTGGTGAAGGTAATGTGTTTATTGCAGGAGGAGCAGTCAAAGTAGTGGCGGGATTAGTACCTGCTGAGACCGCATTATTTGCTTGTTGCGGTTCACCTGGCAGCTGATTCACTAGGGCATTGGCGACTGGTGCCGGATTATTGGTGAGATTACTACTCGCCGTTGAATTAGCTCCTGCAGACCCGAACATTTCTGCATTACTAGGCGCTTCAGCATTAGTCACCACATTGGCAGGGGCACCTGCATCAGATTCAGAACCGTCGCCGACTTCAGCAAAGTCATCGCTCTCAGCGCCATTGCTATTAGCTTGATTTTCGCTAGTATTAAGGTCGACATCACTCGCATTGTCGCCATCACCCGAACATGAGGTAGCGATGAACAGCGCAATTAGAGAGGGCAGAAAGCTGCGTGTAACTCGCGCTCGCACCGAGGTAAGTGCGACTTGATCTCGCGCAAGATTCGGTTTTATGCTCATCTATCTGCCTCCTAAACACATTAGACTAAAAAACTTTTCGAAACGCATTACCCGCATCTGGTGGAGCTTTTTCTGATGGAGCTTTTTCTGGCACATCTATTTTCTGTGCTGCATCTGATACCTTGTCCGATTGTAAATCGCGAAATGCTGTCGCACCCTTTTCATCAGCATTAGGTTGCCCAGTCTGCTGACCTGCCTCTTGGGTTCCAAGAGCGCCTGTGGCTCCTTCACCACCCATCAGCATCTTTTTAACCAAGTCCAGCACGCCTTCCTTGTCGGCAGCGGCAGGCCCTCCAGCGGCACCTCCTGCTTCAGGCCCACCCACGGGAGCGCCTACGGGCGCAACTAAGAGCGGATTTACAGGATTTAATGGTTGATCACGCCCCGGGTCAACGGCACCTGGGTTCTGTTTATTACGCTCCTCATTCATGATCTTTTCGAAATCAACATCATTTTCTTTCACCAAAGTGGTGCGCGCGGCACCAGGTGTGAAGCGAATCTTGCGTGGAAGTTCCTCGGCCTCTTTTTTGCCCATTTGCATCTTTTGGTCCAAGTATCTGCGAGAACCATCCGGCGCCAACATAAACTCGCGCACATTGACATACTCTTCGCCAATTGACGTGATTTTGCCACCCCGATTACCGACCGGATCGCCCGTCTTGACGATGATACCCTGGCCGGATCCCACACCGTTTGCTGGAGCCAAAATCATTGCCTTACGCTCACCAGTAGTGAGCTGCCAAACACCTACAACGTTAAGTTGATTTAGTTCGTACTGCTGTAGGGGGCTCACAATCGGAATTTCGATACTACCCGGTTGCGCCTTGAGCATCGTTCCTGAAACTTTAGTACCCTCAGGGCTAGTAATCAACGGCGGCAAGAACGGATCCGATTTCTCAGACCCAACGTAATGGAAGTCAGATGGATCCTCGGCAATCTCTTCAAACCGAGATCTAGCTGAGACATCTTTTGCGACACTTACCCCATCATCTGCAGCGTCGTTTTCATCAGGAACATGAGCCACATCTTTTGCCGTCTCCGCTGGTCCTTGGGGCATTGCTGGCGCCTTTGGGCCATTCATGGATTTCGCCGCACTTGGCTGGGCCTCTCGTTTGTTCGCGGTTCGTTTTGCCAAGATTTTTGCAGAATCGGCGTGTTTTGCCCGAGGTTGAGCCATGGCGCTTTGGATAGTTATGGCGGAGCCACCGATCCAAAGCAGCAGTCCTGCGATCATACGGATCGCCACTGATCTGGGTAAAGTTGGCTTTACTTGCACTTGGACCAAGCTAAACACTCCTCGGCCTTAAATTTTGGATTTTGCAATTTTAGGAGCAGTCATTAATTTTCCGACATTTTGAGCTGCTGAGTTTTCCGAATTACCAGTTTTCTTTTTGTCTTCGTCGGACTGATTGTTCGCTTTTGGGCCATTCTGCTGCTCGGGCTTACCCGCTCCATTTGCCTCAAGATTAGTCATGGACCTATATACAACTAACTCAAGATGGGTTTTGAGCCTCATATTTGACCTTGCATCTTTGGTCTTTTGAAAAAGACTGCGCTTATCTTGATCAGAGTTAAATTTACCAGCAGAGTCTCCGTCCTGAAGCGCGGCTAAGTCGCGAGCTTCAGCCCTATTTATCTGCAGATTACGCAGAAAAATGGTCCCTTCTAAATGAACTAACTGATCCAGAAAGTGTGCAACTTGGTCAAAGGTTCCCAGCACTTCAATAACGATCGGCAACTCTACGAACGGATATGGCTGCTGATGCTTAACCTCTTCTGTAGGATCAAAGAGAGACATGATTACGCCATTGCCTTTGGCAAACGTAGCAACCTTCTCGAGAATAAGCTCAATTTGGTAGGTGTCGGGAAGTTTTTTCTTTGCTTTGACTAGTTGCTGTTGAGTGGATTGAAGCTGCTCTTCCAGCTTTGGCAAGTTCGAATGTTTTTGACTTGCTTGAGTGAACTTCTGCCGAGAATCATCGACCTGCTGTTGCAGAGTTTTTTGCGTCTCCTCTAGAGTCGCTCCTTCATCTAAGTAAATATATAGAGCGGGCAGCAAGCCTAAGGCGCCTACTAGCAGTAGTCGCCCCGCAAGCGGCAGCAGTTTGTATCGCTCTCGCAACTCCCCCAGTGCAGACATCGCATTCCTTTGCTAAAAATCCCGACTTTCGTGATTTTTGCGGAGTTCGCCCAAACGCATAGCATCTTCATCTAAGTACGGAGGATCACTGACAGCTGTCGGTGCAGCTTCGTTTTGCCGCACGGGCAGCTTCGTTGCTGGACGCTCAGCAAAACGGCCGTTAAGAATAAACGACGGGAATTTACTCATTTCAGCAAAATCCCCTAAACCCAGCAGCTTGCCAATTTCAGCTTGCTTCAAATCTAAGTCGGAAAAATAGATCAGAGTACGGGGGTCTGCAGCATCAGCATCCTGGCTACCAGTCGAACGGATCGCCGTAATGTACTCTGCAGTCAATATATTGTCATAAGCCTGACCGTTTATTTCGAAAGTCTCATCTTCCGCAATTTTTTCGGGATTTAGCGCTTGAGCACCAACTGGCGCCTCGGCTTTTTTTCCCTCTGAGCCAATTCTGAGCGAATTTAACCACACGCCATCTGGTTTCAAATTATGAAGATGTTCAAGCACGATAAGACTTTTATATTTAGCAACATGCGACACAGTAATAGCTTGCAGAGCTTTTACCTTGGAATCTAATTCAGAAATTTCAGATCCTAAGTTTTTGAAGCGTTCGAGGTCCGGCATCAGCTTGGTGACGCTCTCAGTTTTACTCTGCTGTTCAGCAGTTAACTTATCCATCTCTTCTCGCATACCATCGTGATAGTAGTTGACCCCGGCAAAAGCCATGATCCCAACCAATACAAGCACTACCAAGTCTGGTACGTACCAATATTGATTTTCGAGTTCGTCTATAGGGCAAAGGTTAACTGTAATCATATCAGCTGTGATCTCCTAAGCTGCGCAGGCTCAGACCGACAGCCACCCCATAAAGCGGCCCTTGTGTAAGGATGTTTTCCATTTTAAAGATTTTGGAATTGATATTGATCCGTTGAAACGGATTAATAATTTGCACTGGGACGTGAAGAGTTGCAGCAATTGCGGCATCTAGACCAAGAATGCGAGCTCCACCGCCAGTCAAAAAAACACTGGTAATGACACCGACGTTTTGACTCTCCTGGAGGAAATAATCAATAGTTCCCTGCAATTCGGCAACTAATTGCTCGTTAATCTCACCTATAATTTTATTCACTTCAGCTGGCAAATTCTCCTCGCCCTGTGACGACGAGACCTTGAGCGACTCCGCATTGTCACGATCGACGTTTAGCGCCTCCTTCAGCCGTCGCGAGTACTCGTCGCCGCCAATTGGAATCTCACGAGCGTAAACATAGTCGCCATTGAACAGCAGCGAGACTTGCGTCACAGAAGCCCCGATTTTGGCGACAGCGCTTAGTCCTTGAACGCTACCGTAGTTGTACTCAAACATGTTAACGGTGCTAAACGCCGCGCATTCCACGACTCCAGTACGCATTCCAAGTTTTCGAATCAGAGCTATGTACTGCTCTACCATATCCCGCTTAGCTCCGACCAAAAGCACAGGCTGCGGCTTCCCTACTTCCACCGCACCTTCGACGGGGAAGAAATCTACGTAAATTTCCGACATATCAGCCTGAAATTGCTGTTCGGCTTCGTAATAAACCTGCTCAGCCAACTCGTTATCTTTAGCTAAGACGTCGATCCGCTTAATCAATACTGCACTGCCGCTTAAGGCTAACGCCGCCCTGCGCCCTTGCGGACGTATTTTGAGCCGTTTAAGTAGCGTGCGTAAAGCTCCCTCGACGATTTCGGGATCTTGCATTAACCCGTCAACGACTGCCCCTGGGGGTAGCAATTCAAGCCCCATTTTGCGCTGTTTTTTTTGATTACCACCGGAGATCTCGACCACTTTAATGGACGATGACCCTATGTCGATGGCGACGAGAGGCCGACTGAACATGCTGGTTCCGCAGATTTGTTAATGATGGAATGGTGAGTAAACGGATGAACGACAAATTTAAGACAGGCAGACGTGACCTAGACTAATTGTTTCATTTCCAACGCTATGGCGTCAATGATCCCACAGTCAGGCGGCGACAATGTTTTGACGGAACTCTCCGAATTAGAGGGAGCAACGCAGAAGGAACACGTTGAGATATGGGGGGAACTTAGCGTTTCGCGTTTAGGAAGCGGGCCAATTCATCGGCTAAACTCTCGCCCTTTGGGGAGGTTACCTCTGTCGAGCCACCGTTCTTAGCAAACAAGGCATCCAGCTTAGCCCGAGCACGGTCTACCTGGGCGGTCGCGCCCTGGACCCCAGGGGTGAAGTAACTACAAAAATTCGCCCGGTCCTTTTCTTTAACCCACTCAGCCTGCTCCTCACGGCAGCCGCGTGCGGCCGTCGTTGAATAAAAGGTACAGTTTAAGCAGACCCTTACATCCCGGCGGCAGGACGGGCATTCTGTGGCTCGCGCTAGCGGTGGGACGAAGGTCCAGCTATGCTGACAATGATGGCACTTGATCTCAGACACTTTGGCGTAAAACTCCAGTAATTTCCCTTGGCACGGCTAGCAAAAACACGTTAAAAAACGCAATAAGCCGCAATGTATCAGGGTATTAGTCACGAACTAACGAATGAACGCCGTCGGCACAGGCCGCATCGGCAAGTCACATAGTTTCAATAAAGGGTGCTCGCATGATTTTCAACTCGATTCTGGAAACGATAGGCCGCACCCCCATGGTGAAGTTGAATCGCGTCGGCGCCAACCTGCAGTGCAATCTTTATGCAAAGTGTGAATTTCTTAATCCCGGTGGCTCAATCAAAGACCGGATCGGTTACCAAATGGTGGCCGACGCAGAGCGCTCAGGGCGGATTAAGCCGGGCGATACACTCATCGAGCCTACCAGTGGTAACACCGGTATTGGCATTGCCCTTGCTGGGGCTATCAAAGGCTACCGCATTATTATCACCATGCCGGAGAAGATGAGCCGCGAGAAGCAGGTGGTGCTGGAGGCTCTTGGAGCTGAAATCATCCGTACTCCAACAGATGCTGCCTGGGATTCCCCAGAAAGCCATATCGGCGTCTCGAAACGTCTCCAAAAGGAGCTGCCGAATGCCCATATTCTCGACCAGTACTCCAATCCATCGAATCCAAACGCACATTATAACGGCACCGGCGTCGAGATCCTCAGCGATATGAACGACAAGGTAGATATGGTAGTCATGTCCGCCGGCACAGGTGGCACTATCACAGGCGTGGCGCGCCGCATCAAGGAACGTCTACCCCATTGCCAAATCGTTGGCGTCGATCCAGTCGGCTCGATTTTGGCTGGGCCGGGGCCGATCCATTCTTACAAAGTTGAGGGCATTGGCTACGATTTCGTGCCCGATGTCTTCGATCGCAGTTTAGTCGACACCTGGGTCAAGACCTCCGATCGCGAGTCCTTTCAGTTAGCGAGACGCTTAATTTCCGAAGAGGGTTTACTCTGCGGTGGGTCTAGCGGCTCGGTGATATATGCGGCTTTGAAAGAAGCCAAAAATCTCTCGAAAGGCCAAAACTGCGTCGTCTTGCTGCCGGACGGTGTCCGCAACTACATGACTAAATTTATCGACGATAAGTGGATGCGCGACAACCGCTTCACAGGGGTCGGTGCCATCAATGGTAACGTCGGACTCCTTCTACACTCTAAGTCGACGGTCATCAGCCTGGGACATACTGCAACAGTCAAAGATGCAATCGCCCTGATGACAGATCGTGGCATCTCGCAGATACCAGTAACCCACGCAGGTAGCCTCATCGGAATGGTCCGAGAAGACGACCTCCTGCGCTACCTATCCACCGGCGAAATTGATTCTACATCCACCCTCGGCGATCTCATGGATCGCAATGTTCCGACCGTCGAAGAATCCACGCCAGTGAGCGCACTTCAGGAGATCCTGATGCATTCCACTTGCGCCGTGGTGATCGATGATCGTCGCCGGCCGTTGCATATCGTCACCAAAATCGATGTGGTCGACTGGTTAGTGAAAAACCCAAGGCAGCTCGCTTAAAGAGTCGGGCGTCGGGCGTCGGGCGTCAGGGTATGAAGCGGACACATAGGTAACAAAACAGACCGGAGACATAGGTGACACAATTAGGCCGTCCTACAGCACCTCTGACTACTCAGACACCAACCTGAAGAACGACCACAAGATCCTCGCGGCTTCTAAGTCTTAGACCGCAGGAATAACTCGTTCAAGGCATCTCGCCAGTGAATGTGAAGAACTCCGTCTTCGACGCTTCTGATTTCGTCCTGTGAGACCACCATCAATATTGGATTTTCGAAGTCATCACGGAATCCCGTCAGGTGCCGAGCATGGGTCGTGCTTTGTAGCAAGCTCGATTTGATCTCTATCAGGACTGATGATTGGCCCGGGCGCTCAACAATGAGGTCTATCTCTGCTCCGGCCTTAGTTGTTAGATAGGAGAAGCGGTAGCCTAGCTCTAAATATTGATTTAGCTTCACACATTCCATCACAAAAAACTGCTCAAATAGGTGCCCGAATTCACCTGTAGATTGGTTGAGTTTCGTACCAACCGCCAGAGATAAAGTGCGCGCAATGCCAGTGTCCACAAAATATAGGCGAGGCGCTGCGTGAACCTGCTGCCGTACCGAGCGCGAGTAAGGTTCAATGAGGACAGCGAGGTGCGTTTCCTCGAGGATTTGAAAGTAGGTTTGCACCGTCTTCACATCAACCCCGACGACAGCTGCGATTCGCGAATAATTGATCAAACGGGCATTTTGTTGGGCTGCGACGTCAAGAAATTTGCGAAAGGGCTCGAGCTTGCGCACCAAGTGCTCCGCCCATACTTCTTCTTTTAAATAAGTCTGCCCGTAGGCGCGCAGGAAACGAGTGATGGACTGATCACCCGTCCGCTGCCACACAGCAGGCAGTAACCCGAAGCTGAGTGCTTTTTGAAAATCAAACTTGTCGCCGAGTTCTGCAAAGCTGAATGGGTACAAGTCGAAATACAGGGCTCTACCAGCCAAAAGATTGGCTCCAGCCATCTTAAGTTTGCGTGCACTAGAGCCCGTGAGGATAAATTTCTGTGGTACCTTCTTGTCCTCGATCAGGTGATGGACGACGTCACAAAGCTTAGGGACTTTTTGGATCTCATCGATGAAGACGTGAGTGATCTGATCGCTCAGCGCTGTGACTTCGCCAATTAAGAGGTCTGGATCGCGAGCGAGCCTCTCTTCATGACGAGAGAGTAACAGGTTAATGGTGTAGGCATCGGGGAACAAGGACTTGATCAATGTGCTCTTGCCGACTCCTCTAGCCCCGAATAGAAAAAAACTCTCGTCATTTGGTATGCTTATAAGTCTTTTGAGCAAGACTATACTCCAAATTTAGCGCCTAAGTATGGAGTATAGTCTATGGTTGAGCGGTTGACAATGGCATCGTTAAAGCCACCTAAATCATCCCACCCATGCCGCCAGTTGCAAATGGCCACGGCCGCGATTGGTGCCAATTAGTATTGGTCAATTGGGAGCTGCTATGCGCCGCCGGCAATCTTCTCTTCACAGCACGTCGCGCATTTGAGCCGGATAAATACAGAATCTTTACTAATATCCGCAAAAATTGGGCACATCAAACCCGATAGCCACCCCCGATCTTACGGACGTAATTGCCGGCATTAGGCCCAAAGGCGATTTTGCCGCTAATCGAAGCGGCAAGTAGGTGGGCAAGGAAACTTACTCCGAATCACGATTGGCATCTTTCATGTAAATGATTGAGGCCAAGACCCATTCAGCGCCATCTGGTTATTCTTTCGAGGGCGTTGCGGCTTTCAATGATTTCTGAGGGACCAGGGTGACAAAGTCGCTTCGTATTTACACACAAGCGGTGACGCAACTCGAAATTGACTTTGTTCGAACCGACCTAATTACCTGCTATGATTCATGGAATCGATTTTTTTAATATTATCTAAAGTTTTTTCTCAAAAATGCCGAAATAAGAAAATCATATAAAACGAAGCATCTAGATCGAAAAATTTAAAATTCCGCGGCAAGAGCACATGAAATTATTACGGAGACCAGCTATGTTTAGAGGCATAATCAATTCAAGAAATGCGCTGGGAATAGTTGTATTCACGCTGTCTGTTAGCCTGTCGGCAATCACCGTAAGCTGCTCGAGTGGTCGGAGTACTGTTTTTTCGGAGAATACAGTTTCCCCATCTTCGGCCGCATTATTTCAAGCCTATGATCAAAATATAAATTCTACCGACTTTGCGACACAGCTTAATAAGGAGCTCGAGCAATCCGATGTATCGCTACGCGCGGAACTGCCGGAATCAGGCCAGATTGCAGGTCGGAACTTTCCGGACCTCAGGCTGAGATTGAAAAGGATGATGTCCGACGCGATTCCAGGCCCAAAACTTAAAAGTAACTTGAGGAGTTTTTTTCGTGCTGGAGGTGTTCTAGGACTGCAACTAACGGTAGAAGATTTTCAACTGGCAGAGGGTTATGTTGGCGCAAAGCTTGACGCCGTCAACAGCCCCGTTGCTGAAGCCGATCTAATCGCCAAATTCCCCCCTAAACAGGTCATCCGAGCGCTTTACACGATCACTGTGATACGCGCGCTAGATAGCTACCACGCTAAGTCTGCATCCCTGGCTCTAGGTGGAAAAGGGGTAAGCGCGACAGTTAGTGCCAAGGTTAACCTGGATGTTGCAGCCACGATCGCAGCTATTTCTGGAGCATTCAATAGTGGTATCACTTGCGATTCAATGGTCAAGCCATGTGCTGACGCACAAAGAAATTACATTAAAAATGTTGGTAAGTTCAACGATAACGCTGTCGACATAGATGTCTGTGTATCCCAAACACACGACCAGTGCACTTGGGAAAAAAATGGCAAGGACCTAGAATTTCTAGCTGATAGCTGCAAAAAATTTCAACTTTGGAAGTGTGAGTGCAAGCAAGAGAACGATGGACCAGCACCTGCAGCTAATTCGTCTACTGGGTGCAGTGCCGTACAAATTATCGCTGCTCAAACTCGAACAATTGATAGGACAGCAGTAGATGCAGCATGCGTCGCCATCAAGGAATGCGCTGGCGCAAAGTAAAATTAAGGCATTAGAGATCTTCTGTGTTTGGTCTAAAAGATAAATTCAAGGCACAGTCAATGACCAAAGCAATCCCACTATTGTATATCCTTGCTGTGGAGATCGGCCTGACAGCACTGGCAATTGGCTGCTCAAGTCCAGCCTCTACAACTTTTTCAGACCAATCCTACTCACAAAACGCCACAATCCTTTTTGAAAGTTACAGATCGAATGCCGAGAACGCCGCATTCAACAAGGTTTTGGCAGGTTTACTGGCTGCTCCTGACCTAAAAGCAGATCAAAATCTACCTAAGTCGGAGACCGTTGCTGGCGTATTGGTTCACGACTTCGACAAGAAAGTGAAAAAAATATCATCTGCTGGCAACTTTAACTTTTCCGGAACACTTGGGGAATTTTTTTCACTGACGAAAATTAAGGGATCAAAGCTAAATATTAAGGATTTTCAACTAGCAGAGGAATACGCTGTAGATCTTTTGTGGAGTATTGATGACGAAGTAAAAATGAAACTACTTTACCGGAAGTATACCCCGGAGCAGATGAACAAATCAGCGTATGTCGCCGTGATTACATCTGCTTTAACATCGGCAAATACAAAAAAAGACTCATTAAGTCTAGCCTCAGCCAGCGATATTCTATGCTACCTATTTACGCCATGTGCCCTAGTTAAAGGTACCGGGGAGTTAATCAAGGCGGTATCCAAAAAGCGAACCTGCAACATGCAGGCAGGTAGTTGTAAATCAGCGCAAGAAAATCTGAAAAAAAATGATAACAAGAAGGATGATGTAGTCCAGAACAACGACGCTTGCATGAATATCAGCCCTCCAAGCTGTACTCACGGTATCGCTAGGAGTACAGGAGAAGTAAACGGTGGTTATCAATGCTCGTGGAGAACGTGGAGCTGTGATTGCCGTGAAAAGTACGTAAAAGTAAATGATGACTATAAACACAGTAATGATTCGACGGAGCATTGCGAGACTGAAGATAAAAATAAAAATCCGCCCGAGCTGGTAGAGCTCAATAGGGATGCTTATAAAATGGCCTGCGTCGAGCAAGAATCTGTACTGAACGCCTGTGGTTATAATTTCAAGTGAATTCAACTGATTTTGGTTCGCTGGTACAACCGAGCCATCAACATGGGCGAGATGGATCAGGCTCGACGCTGAACTCTCCCTGCTCGTATCTAAGCGATGCACGGGGCGGAGTCTCGTAGTCTAGGCTGACAGGCTTTAGGTAGCGCCTTACCTGATACCCATACCTCGACGCCCGACGCTGACCTCGCTAAACGCAGTCCCCGGCCCACAACCTGTTTAGAAACGTTTCCCAAGGCAAGATTTCAATCCCATCCTCGGTCCGGCGTTCAGTCGCCACGTCACAAACTAAGAGAAACCGTTTAAAAATACGCTCTTCCGCGAGGGCACGAAGTCCTTTGAGATGCTTCGCTGTTGGGTTACTGGTCGTAGCAATGCTTTCGACAAGACTTGCGACTTCGTCATCAGTGAGCCGGTCTAGATTTCGAAATTTCGCAAAGTCACTGTATCTGCTGTAA
>Ga0315284_10006970_pt1 | contig 16117 bp, 19 predicted proteins | sample YL17G09_16_MG_FD_203696 | JGI IMG/M metagenome (GOLD analysis project Ga0315284, IMG submission 203696) | Sediment microbial communities from Yellowstone Lake, YNP, Wyoming, USA - YL17G09_16 | ecosystem: Environmental > Aquatic > Freshwater > Lake > Sediment | place: USA: Wyoming | collected... | reverse complement strand
CGCAGGTGCTTCCACGACTACTTCAGGAGCAGGTGCTTCCACGACTACTTTAGGAGCAGGTGCTTCAACCACTGGGGCTGGGGCATCGACAACTGGAGCAGGTGCTTCAACAACTACTTCTGGTGCGGGAGCGTCAACCACTGGGGCAGGTGCTTCAACAACAGGTTCTACCGGTGCTTCAACAACCACTGGAGCAAGGACTTCAACATCATTTGTTCCTGTGACTACTACGCCATTTGGTAGTGTTCCCGTTGCAGTGATTGTTACAATTCCGGGAGCGACTGATGTTACTACAACGCTTCCGTCTTCATTTACAGATACCGTTGCAATCGACGTATCGGACGAGGTCCAAGTAAGCGATGGTGTAACGATATCGGGGACTACATTTCCTGCCGCATCAAATGCGACGAAGTTTGTGAATGCTGGTAATACTTGTTCCAGCGTAAATTGCTTTGCCATGTGAGTTTAATCCTTTTCTGTGTGTGCGTGTTTTTTAGGTCTTTGGTATCGGAGAATTAAAGTTCACAGTGAGGATATATTTCAGTTCCGTAGGCGCTTGTTTCTGTTCAACTACCGCCGGCTCGTCAGGCAGTAGGTCTGTGATATCATCTTTCGCATTATATTCTACTGATCGATAATCGATGCCGGCCTCGTAGTGATGGCCCATACGTCCCGGTTTACGAAAACGCCTATCGCGCTTTTCTTCCTCAGGACCATTCATATCATCGTCCAACTTGTAGGCAGTTCTTACGACTACCACTTTCATACGGCCCATAATGCCCATGAAAAATCTCCCTATCTTATTAAAAAAAGCCCACATATGCGTGGTTCTCCGGTGTCGGCTCTATTTATGTTCTGTCTGTTCGCGTGTAGGTATTATTTTTTTCTTTCCGATAGAATATTTCGCGACCAGATTCCATTGAGATTTCTCTCCATATTTCACAACTTTTATCTGATTGAGTGGCGCGACGGGAAGAATATTGGAAGATGCGGCGTCTACAATATTGACGAGTTCCCATTGAGCCAAAAGATTTGTGATAGTATTGCGACGGGCGATATCATTCTCTGTAATATCGGACGGCTTTCCGTCCAGAATGAAAAGTTCCTTGAAATGAACTATTGCAAACTTGCCCCTCTTGTGTAGAATGTGACACGACTGATAGAGCGTCTTATCTTTCTTGGAGGCAACCCCGATACGGGTCAGGGTTTCTTTGACTTTTAGAAAATCATCATCCGTCTTTAGCGTGACTTCGACGCCTAGACCTCGGAATATATTTTCGTCAGTATTACTTGGTGCGGCGTCCGGCGCCGTTGGCTGATTGTTTTCCATGACCATTTATTCCACCCCTGTCCATTGTTTTTCTTATCTCAACTTTTTGGTCTTCGGAAAGGATAGAAAGAACTTCGCGGGCCTTCGAGTCGGAATATCCATAAGCAACTTTGATAGCTTCTAGATCGTCAGATTTCTCTAGCTTCATCCACTTCTTAAACGGCCTCTTCCATGACCTTGTTGTATTTAGTAGGAAGTGGAACTGAAGCTTTTTGTCCAGATGAGGAACGAGGTTCATTTCGTTCACCAACAGAATACAGTCAGGATGGTTCGACATGGCCCGATTGATCACGAACGGAACATAGGCCTTTTCGTCTTCGGGCGTCTTGAGAAGATCGACCTTTGTCTGAAGAATGGATGGTAAGATTTCTTTGAAAAGATCAAGAGACATATGCGAGTAATCCTAAAGGGTTTATATTCCGATTTCTTTCCGCATGGGCTATGGAAAATGCGTGAGCGCGTATGGTGGGATCAAGATCAGCCAATTCTCGATCACGATAAATTATATTTCCATGGGGAAGTTTTTTCCAATTCTTGGCATATAAATCAACTGCCGTAGCCTCTAGCCGTTTCGACCAAACCTTCGCAAAGTCGGGCTGAACTAAAGGAACTATAACATTTATCCAGATATTGTTAGGGACCCATCCCTCTTCAAAAACTCTTACCCATTTTCTGCAATCGGGATAATCAATTAGATTTAGATCAGTTGCCGTCCAGGCCCGCAATATGTCGGCACTATGATTTCTAAATCGGCGATGAGGATTGGTCTCAAACCAAGGACATCCGGGACGTTTCTCGTCCGCCAATAACAAATCGGACCCATCAGCGGCCTCTCCACAATACATAGTCTCCTCTAAATTCCATGCCCATACATCGCTGGGAGGACGAGTCTTACTGAGAGTCGCGATATATCCACATATCTTATGACAATTCATATATTCCAGCGCCTCAGATACCGACATGTATCCTAAGTTCTTACAGTTCTCTTCAATCCATGGGTCTGATATATTGGGCATCAAATTGTTCCATCATAATAAAAGACATTCTAACGATCAAAAAATTCGGCTCTCTTGCTGAACGGAATCTTGGCTTGCGGATAATCTTCAACAAGTTGCTTTCCCGTAGCAAAGCGGATGCGAACCTTGGGGAAGTCTACAATATCACACGCAATGTAATTGATTTCTTTTGCGTGGGCATGGGTGACGGCGGCATTGAAACTTCGGCCAGCACCCATCTGATTACTCGGCATGAACGACAGCCCGCCTTTGGTGAAGTTCTTGGCATCGTATTTTACACCCTGCCTATCAACGTGATCGTAGCCAGTTTTGTTCACAAACTTCAGTTCTGGAAACCATTCTTCCAAGCAGCGTTCCAAGAAGTGGCTCGAAATGCGTCCATCCTTGAACAGGGAAACGAGTTCTGATCGGGGAAGGGGTCCGAAACTGAAGTTGGAAATCATGAACGTGAACGTCTTATTGAATTGAATTTTCTGTGCCATGTAAATACCCTTTTTAATGAGGTATTTAGCATTTAGTGTCTGTTCCCTTGATCAGGGTAACTGGAGGAGGATTCCTATAGAACTCGTCTACGCGCTCCTCAAACTTAGCTTTGCGCTTAGACTCGGCCCTCACTCTTGCATACATGCGTCCGTTTTTACCAGAAGCCCGCTTCGATTTGTAGGTGTCGTTTTCATCCGATCCAAATCCTCCGGGGCCTTTATTAAACCGACGCTTGGCCATATCACTTGAACTCACAGTCCGACATTAGTTCAGTCAGGAAGGCTGCCGTATTGATTTCCTGATCGGCCACGAAGGCTGCCTGATACTGATACTTGGCAAGAAGCAACACGGCCTGAGGAATTCCAGAACCTGTGAAATAGTCGTATAGACCATCATAGATTTTGCGGAAGATCACACGGGCATCCACGTCGGAGTTGTCCACGACCCACTTTCTCATTTCCCCGAAATCCTTTTCGCGGAGCGATCTGATCAGACCGTCCAGGTTTCTCAGGTCCTTCAAATGCACAGAAACCCCGGCGTCAATTGCACCGAGGCTCGAAAGCTTCTGAAGTTCATTGAGCGTCTTGCGGAAGTCTGGGAAATACTTCTGGACCACTTGGACCAGATATTCCTTCTGCCACGCAACACCTTCAGTCGTGAGGATTGTTCCCAGACGCGTGAACAGTTCACTCGCCATCTTAGGACGATCATCACGATCAATCTGAAAATCAATATGCTGGCAGCGAGAATGTAGAGCATCGATAACCCGACCCTTGAAATTGCAGGTCAGGATGAACGTGCAGTTCGCCGATACTTCCTCGATGACACCTCTGAGTGCGGCCTGCATTTCAGGCGTCAGATAGTCGGCCTCGTCAAGGATCACGACCTTACGACCACCCACGAACGAAGCCGAGGATGCATAAGACTTGATCTTGCCGCGAAGCGTATCAATGCCACGCTCTTCGGATGAGTTGATGAACATGTAGGAGCATCCCATTTCCTCGACCATGGCGCGAGCCACGGTTGTCTTGCCGACACCTGGTGTGCCAGTAAGGAGAAGATTTGGGATTTCCTTTGTATCAACAAACTTCTGAAAGATGTCCTTCAGACGCTTTGGAATGATACAGTCAGCCACTTTCTTGGGTCGATATTTCTCCACCCAGAGAAATTCGTTGATTGACATACTACTTCACCACCGTTTCAAACAGCGTTTCGAAAAGACGGAACTCTTCGGAGTCGGCATCGAATGATGCCTTGAAGGATGCGCGTGCAAGCTTCTTTGCAAGCTTGGCTGGCATTCCCAGAGACACATAAAGCGCCTCGGCTTCACCCTTGATCAGGTCTTGCTGGGCCGCGATCTGAGTAAGAGAGTCCACCATAATGGAGACGGACTTCTTGATGTTCTTGCGATCCGTATCGGAAAGCGAATTCACCGAGAACTGCGGCTGATTGTGTCCAACGTTTGCCATGATATTATTTCCCTGCTGCGATGATATAAGTTGCACCCAATTCACTTTCGAATGCCGCATAGGCATTCGGAACAAACTTCACGACATATGAAGTTGTCAGGATTTTGGAAAGACGTTCTGTCTTGAACGTTTCAGACCAGGCCTTTCCATCAGAGTCAGGTGAAGTCTTCAACTTGAATCTGGCCGAGTCTGGGTTCTCTGCATCATAAACCTCGGCATAATTCGACGAACCGTCACTCCCGAAACTTAATGTTGGAAGACGATTGATATTCGCAAATTTCAGAACAGTCGCAATCTGTTCCTTGGACAGGGACAGGGTTGTCTTGGCCCCACTCATATCCAAAGTCTTGCCTGGTGGCTTGGTGATCAGACCTTCAGCACCATACGCGTAATTGATGTTCTGCGTGCCGGCATCATCCGAAATCGCGACCCAATTATCCTCGAATGAGATGTTGTGATTGTCAGTCGCCTCAATGTTCTGGATCAACTTTGCCAAGTCCACGATGGGAGCATTCTTTGGGAATATCTCAGCAAACGAGGCGCCGGCAAGGATCGTATTGTCGCGAGACAGAACCGTCTGATCAGTTCCGGCGACGAAGATAATTCCGTCGCTAATCTCGGAGAAGTTTTTCAAAATAGCAATTGTATTATCCGATAGTTTCATAATTCACAGTCTCCATGTTATAGATCATCATGCATACTACAGAAAAGCGAGTTGGATGTCAAGCCATTTTGAATGAGATGGCATCGACCTGCTTCTGTAAATCATCCAGTGTTCCGTCGTTTCGGATATTCACCACATCTTCAAACGTCGCCTTGGATATCCACTTCCATTCGGACGGATGAATTGTCCGATGAAGCTTCTCCATTCTTGGAGCATCCGGAACTTCATCGTTCTGATTGGCGGCGACATCCCACCATTCGGGACGTTCACCGCGTTCAACAAGAACAATTCGCCCACCCATCGATTTGATAAGCGCAATCTCATTGGGAAAACGACAATCGTCAATCACGTAGTTAGAATGACCAACGTCATCCAAGATTTTCTTTTCAAGAGTGCGGAGCCAAATGTCGGGATGGAAATAATTGCGTCCCACTTCGGTTCCAATCTCCTGCAATGCGATACGAGGAGAGAACGGACGTTCCAGAACCTTGCTCCAGTATTCGTCCTTTTCTTCGCGCCAGGCTCGGGACTCGGGTGTATCACCCTGAAGCATGGCACGATTCCAGCCAAAGATGCCTGCGGCTGCATCCTTGACTGGATCAGCAAAGGATAGTTTTTTGTATCCTTTGTTGTTTACTAGATATTCCGCAACGGCTCCTTTACCGGAACCTATCAAACCCACCACGCCAATCAATTTCATAATAAAAATACTCCAAGTTTTCGCGTATTAGAGTTTCCCAGTCAGTTCGGAAGTTTTGACCATATTCCCCGCGAAAGGATATGTGCCAACGTGTTGTGTTCGCATCCACGGGCAGAGCCAGATTTGAATTCCGATTCGGCGCGCATACTGACAGAACATGTAGTCTTCGGAAAGATATCGCTCGGAATCGGGATCGATCACGGTATCAAAGAACGCGTGAATGTATCGCGAGCCATCGAAGTTTGCCTGACCAATATGATCTGGCTTATACTTCAGATGTGGATATGCCTGTTCGAAACGACCAAAAACTTCCTTCTTGATCATCATAAAACCAGTTCCAATTTCAAGGACTTCCAAAGGTTCTGTGACCTTGAATGTCTTGGTTCCGGGAACGGGATTGAACACAAAATGTCCAGTCAATTGTTCCAAGTCTCCAAGGTTCATGTTCGGATGGGTGCGTGCAGCAAGTGCCACATTATCCCAGTTGATCGATTTCTTTGGATACGGGCCACCAATGATATCCTTGTCCAACGCGAGACAAGTTAGAATGTCATTGGGATCGAATGCGATATCCGAGTCCAGGAAGAGAAGATGGGTATAGCCAGAACGAAGGAATTCGTCGGCTAGATAATTTCGTGCGCGTGTGATAAGGGACTCGTTGAACAGGAATGAGAAGCGCACCTCGATTCCATACTGCATCATCATGCCCTGAAGGTCAAGGCAAGGCTTCATATAGAGTCCGTTACACATTCCACCATACATTGGGGTGGCAATAAAAAGCTTTTTCTTTCTTAGGTCTTCGATCTTTACTGAAATTTCCATGGTTGAGTTCACTCCCGCCGCAAGGCTTGTCTGATATAATTCAATGATTTTTTTGGGAAAATGGGCTGATCGCCTAATTGTATATAGGGGATCAGCCCAGAGAAATCACGAATTATTTTTTTATGAAGTCTTTTTATTTCAGGCGTGGCGGATCAACGATTCCCTGCGAGCCGTTTCTGTTCGGGCCTTGCGTGGAAACTTTGCACCAAGACGATACACGCTCTTCTTGACGCCGTTGATATTCTTCCGATTCGTGTAGATCGGAAATCCCTGTTCGCGGAGTTCCGCGACTCGGGCAGACACGTTCACAATTCCAAAACGCGAGCGCGCCTGGCTTGTGGTAATATCGCATCCCGTCTTCAGATAGTTCAGCATACGGGTGCGGGCATTCTTTTTGGTCTTCTGCATAGTAAGTTACTCCTAGTCTTGACGGTCGTCACCATAGATACGCCAATGGGGCGAAAGAGACCGTCATCTCCGCCCCATTGGTATTGGTTGTGTTAGAAACTAAATGAGTTCATATTAGGCCTTCAGTAGCTTATTCAGGTCGGCAGTAAGTCCCGCGAGTGTGTCCGACAATTCCTTTTCAAGATCGATAGCCGGGGCGGCGGGAGCGGCGGCAACAGCATAAGTCGCCGCAACTTTTTCAGGGGTCAATCCACGCGGGGCTGGGGCCCACGGACCAGCGCCCGGGTTCATAGGAGGCGCCATCGGAGCGGTAGCCGTCGGAACCGGGGTTGCCGGAAACTGAACAGGCGAAGGTTCCGAAGGGACCGCCTCTGCGGCGGTCCCTGTCACTCCCGCGTCCAAGACGGCGGGAGTCGGAAGAACCAGTTCATCAAACTCCGCGTCAATTTTGGAGTAGAGGTCAACGAACTGGGTTTTGGTATCGTGGTCGAAACGCGCCAAGCAGAGTTCAACTGCCATTCGGCGATTGTAGCCAAACATCACAAACGCGTTGACGATGGCGACCAAGCGGCGAGTGGAAACGATTTCCGTGATGCCACCCTCGGCATACAGCTTACGAATTCCATCAGCCCACGAAACAAGGCGCTGAGTAAACTCGATGGCTTTGTCGGAATAGAGACCGTCGAGCGTCTCGCCCTTTTCGTCGAGCGCCATACCAAGGGCGCCCACAAGGATTTTCTCTTCGACCTTCACGGGAGCGTATTCCTGTTCGATAGTAACAGGGAAACGTTCCAGCATGGCTTCGTTCATGACATTCGTGCCGATGAACTTTCCATCGAACGAACCCTGGCCCTTTGTGTTGGCCGTTGCGAAGATATTGAAGCCCTTGAGCGGCTTCACGACCTGGTTGATTTTCTTGAGGTAGATCGGCTTGCCTTCAAGAACTCCCTGAAGACACATAAGCTTGTTCGAACCGAGGTCGACCTCGTCGAGGAGAACAATTGCACCACGACGCATACCGACGGTCACGGGACCATCTTGCCAGACAGTCCGACCGTCTTGGAGACGGAAACCACCCAGAAGATCGTCCTCGTCCGTCTCACCAGTAATGGCGACACGGATGAACTCGCGGCCTAGCTGGGCGCAAATTTGTTCGATCATCATAGTCTTGCCGTTGCCGGAAAGCCCCGTCACGAACGCGGGATAAAACATCCCACTCGCGACAATCGTCCGAACCGTGTTGAAGTGTCCGAAGGGGACATATCCACGGGCTTCGGCGGGGACAAGAGACTGATGCGTGAATTGTTCCGTTGCTGCACCAAGCTGCGCCGAGTCAACGAGAACGGGGATCGCCGACGGCGAAGCCACCTCCACCGTGGGAGCGTGAGCCGGCATCATCGGACGAAACGTTGGGATTTTCTTCACACGCTTTGCCACAACCGTCACTCCCGATTTCTGGGGAGCCTGTGTAGCAACAGCACCCGGATTACCAAGCAGGGCCGCGACGGTATACATACCTCGCTGACCATTACGAAATTCAAGTCCGTTCGTCAACCAATGGGGCCATTCGACCTTTTCCATTTCGACGATCCGCTTCACGTCTTGACGTGAAATTGCAACCGTTGCGGAACCCATTACGCGTTCCAAAGCGGCGATGAACTCAGAGCGTTTATTCGAGGCGCGAGCCATATTGAAATTACCTTTCCCGATTTCAAGTCCAATTCTAAACTAAAACCACTCGGAAGTCAATACAAGAACCACAGAAACCAAAAGAATTCGTGGAAATAAAGTTGTTTTTTTCGAGTATTTTCGGCAACTTTATTTCCACGGTTTCTTAACCATTCTGACGGTCGCGGGCGGTGATACGCGCCACGAACGACTTGAGCAACTGGCGACTTCCATCCCGGCCCTTGGCGAACTTCGCAAAGCTGGCGAAGGTTTTCTTCGCGGTCATCGGCGCGGAACCCATCATGGTATCCGCAAAGGACTTCTGGATGCTATCCAGAAGACGCGGCTGGATCATGTAGTATTCGTCATACCCACCATTCGGCAGTCCGACGAAACCCTTCTCCTTGAATTCATCATGGAGCTTTTGCGCCATGGCGTAGGTCATGGAGAAGTCAGCACCCGGCGCCGTCACTCCCAGCATCCGCTGAAGATTGTAACGAACGTCGCCGTCGGCGATGTAGTAGCCGATGGTGTTTGCGTTGTGGCGATCACGGATCGACTTGACAACCATTTCGCAAATCACGCTGGTCAGATCAGAACCGTAAGCGGCGCGACCCGTGCCACCAAGCCTCTCAGTATAAGAACGCTTGGAAACTTTGTCGGTGTAGGTCACAAGGCAATTCTTCTTCTTGCCTTCTGCACCATACATGTCCCCGAAAGCTTCAGAAAAGCTGGCCTTCTTGGTCCGATCAACTTGGTCGGACTCGCCATCAGTCATGACAACCAGCGAGACATTATCCAGCTTGTTGCGCGACTTGAACTCGCCCAGCATTTCATTGGCGGCCATCAGCGCACCAAGGAGCGGGGTGCCGCCCATTTGTTCGCACCAGACTTGTTGCTTTGCGACCAGTCGAAGATTGATCACTGCCTGGTTGAACTCGCTGAGGTTCATGCGGCTCGAAAGAACGTTCCGCATCCAGAACTGGCGATTGATCACCACATCAGAACCCGTAGCCGTCGCGAAACCACTTCCCGCAGAAGCCATGCGACGGTTCTGGCCGTAACGTTCCATGCCCGGCTTCATCAAAGCATCCGTGAAGAGATAAACTTCAAACGGGATGTTGGTCATTCGGCAGAACATGGTCAGCGAGGTCAAAGACTTCGCAAGCCGTTCAATCGTTCCCTGCATGGAACCAGAGAAGTCCAGCACGAACATCATGCCGTGGCTCTGGCCCTTGTGTTGGATCACGTTGCGACGGAAGAGGTCTTCCGAAGTTTTGTAGGAATGAAGCTTGTTCATATCCAGACGACCCGTCTTGGCCGTCTGGGCGCGCGCGTGCGACCGAGCCGCCTTCTTCATTTCAAATTCCTTGAGCATGTAACCAATGTTTTGCTTCTCGGAAGTTTTGAAATCGACGGCCCACTTGGTGGCCGCATCGACCACTTTCTGAAACGGCTTGTAATAGTTTCCGCTATCGTCCTGGTAAGGCGTGTCATTCGCAAGACGGAACGCAATGTCCTTCTTGTGGTCGTCCATCACCTTCTTGAAATCATGAACCACAGTCTTGAGGTCCAACTCAGGAGCGGTGATGTTCAGAAGACGAGAGTTCCCGTCGATCAAAGAAGAGGAATTCTGACGGAGAGCGTTTTCCGTGATGGACTTCAGTTCATCCGGATCGGCTTCAAAATCATCAGCCGTCACTTCAGCGTCTTCATTGGCTTCGGGGTCGCTATCATCGCGGCCACCCTCAGACACTTTCACGCGAAGCTTCTTTTCCTTCGTGGACGATCCGCCTTCATCGTCGGACTCCTCATCGGAATCCTCGTCTCCAGCTTCATCACCCTCACCTTCGCCGTCTTCTCCTTCGCCTTCACCTTCCTCGTCGGAGTCGCAAACTTCCTCGTCGCCTTCAGAATTGCCGGCTTCTTTTTCTTCGCCGTCTTCTTCTTCCTCGTCGCCTTCAGCTTCGCCTTCGCCAGCTTCAGTGTCTTCGCTTTCCTCGTCGTCCTTTTCAAGATCATCGAAGGACTCGCCAGCATCCGGCTCACCCTCGCCCTCTTCCTCGTCGGAAGACTGCGGCGACGGTTTCTTCTGCTTTTCTTTTCCAGCTTCAGACTGACCTTTTTCGGCCGTCTGCTTCATCGCCTCGTTGGCTTCATTTTCAAGCTGCTTTTGTTCCTCAGCCGTCTCGCGAATGAACGCGATGATTGCATCAGAAGCGGCTACCGCGTCCGCGATAGTTTCCGCAGCTTCAACCATATCGACGAGAACCTTTTCAGCAGGGCTGAAAGGAACGCGGACGTGGGCGCCAACTTTGAAGTAAAGGTTGATACGGTCGGTAAATTGAACGCTTTCAAACCCAGCGCCCGCAATCATTTGGGCGTTGAGTCCGAAAAAGTTTTTGTCCCACAGTTCCTTGTAGCCACGAACGAACGCGGGCTTCAAGCCAGGGTAACGACGCTTGATCAATTTTTCAATTCGCGGGTCCTCGACGATATTGAGAACCGTCTTGATCCGCGGCATTGCACGTTCTTGCTTTTTGGGATAATACTTTGCAGCCAACGCCTTGATGGCGTCGATCCATTCAGCTTCGAACGTATACAAAGCGTGGCCGACTTCATGCCCCGTCAAAAGGTCATAAAGGTCGACTGACATATCTCCGCCCCAGACGGGCAATTCCAGAACGCGCGCGCGAGTATCGAACGATGCCGTGCGAGCATTCGGGTTGTGAACGACGGTCAAGTTTTCAGTGGCCAGCAACTTGGCGAGAACGCCCTTGTTGGCAGCCAATGAACTAGCCGTCTTGCTTTGAACTTCCATTAGTCTGTTCCTCAATTTCAAGCTAAGTGTAGCACGGAACCGCAGAACATTGCAACAGAAATCGCACAAAAGCCGTGCTAACAATATTGTTATTTTTCCGTGGTTTCGGCAACTTTTTTTCTATAGACAAAGATTGGCTCATATTTAAGCATCATTGACTTCTGCGATTGAGACTTATTCGCAACTGGCCGAATCATGCAGAAATTCTTCATCTTTCCTTTAACCTTCGCGACGGTCGTCGTGACTGCTCCGCCCAAAGTGTTTTCCACGAAGTCTTCTGTCTCGCCCGTTTCCTCGGTTCGATTTCCGCCGGGCATCTGGGCCAACGTCATCTTCTCGACTCCGACAAATTCCATTCCCAACTTTTCGAGAATGTCTTTCGAGTCTTGTTCCAATGGAAGCATTTTTCCCGCGAACACCGCATCGGCAATGTTCCACAAAAGATATCCTCCAGGACGAAGCCATTCGACCGCGGTCGTCAGAGTTGGTTCCAAGAACCCGGCTCTCCAGGTTTCATATTCGGAAAATTTGTGACACGACTGCTCCGGGTCTTCGGAATAAACTTCCTTCGCGAAATATGGAGGAGACGTGAAGACCATATCTACTGACTCCCGGTATCTCCGAAAGTCATCCAGCTTACTAATTTCTTCCGAGCCGCTTTGAAAAATGTGATAAGCGTGTCCGTGGCTTGGGAAAAGGCTTCCCGACTCGCGAACGTGCCGGTTGAAAAATCCAGCAATGTCATGATACTTAGTTTTACCACCTGGAATATTATGGTCAGTATTAGGGTCAGTGCCAACATACAAAAGATTAGCATTAGTATGAACAGACATAGCACCGAGAAGACGACCGCCCCAACCGGCAGAAGGATCATAAACAATAATAGGAAGAGTATCTCCAGTGGATGAGACTCTGGTCCCAAGATGGGAAGTGTATTTCTCATAGAGATACCTTGCGGTCAGTGGAGGAAAGTTTACAGCATATTGACAGAAGGATACGCGAAAGGCTTTCAGCCCAACCGGAAATAGTCTCTGCCCCTTCTTATATAGACGAATGGCATAGTGCGTGGAAGTGGGAGTGACATTTGTCCGACATTTCTTGGGAATCTCATACGTGTAGGACCAAAGCGTAATGTCATCGGTCGTCACAACGAGATTCTGCTTTTGCTTCAGGGCGACATTGAATCCCGTATACGTCTTGTCTTCCTTGACGGGACAAAAGAAGTATTCTATGTCCTTGAATTCTGGCTTATTGCGACGGCGCTCAAACGACGCTATGAATGCTTCGGCATCGGCTGAGACAACAAACAGTTTGGTTCCATCCGGCTTCATAATATCGTCACCTACCGAGATTGGTGCGGAATAATGATAGAATGAGTCGCGATGAAAATGTCTATGGGCATAGGTCGTGAACGTATCCAGAAGATCGTCCGACGCGAAATAGTCATATATAGATTTCGAATCTGCCACATCCTTCGAATAAGTAATGCGGGTTTTCATCATCGTGGGGAAGAACTGATTGATTGCATTACCGAACGTGGTTGTATTCCGAATAACGTCCTTCGTTCCCGTCATCAGGTCCACAATAGGAAGCGTGGCGACAGGATGCTCCTTCAGCTTTCGGAAGTTATCGATGATACCTTCCCTATCATATCCGACGCGTGGTGGTTGTCCGTTTATATCCCACTCATACACGACAGCTTTTCGGAAAGCTTTGACCCAATCCGAGAATGCCGAAGTATCCATGGCAAGGATTTCATCGAACGTCGGATTGAGTCTCGGATTATTCAGAACCGTTTCATATTTTTCGTAGAAGTGATCCGTCATACGGTTTAGTCCCCTAAATAAATTATCATCATGAGTATACATCATTATATAGGAAAAGTCAAATGAATATTGAACCTGCGGAAAGTGCCTTCACAACAATTCATCGAACCCGCGTCTGGGACGGCAACTGGCATACGACAGACGGCGGTGGTTCTGGGGAACAATACACCAGAAATTTTCGAGCCAATCTCGTTCCATTCCTGAAGAAGCACGGCGTCACATCCATGCTGGATGCGTCTTGCGGGGAATTCAACTGGATGCGTCTCGTTGATCTGGAAGGAATCAAATACATCGGTGGCGAAATTGTCGAGGACAAGATTCGTCGCTTGAACCAAGAATTTCCGAATCACGATTTCCGAGTCATGAACGTGATCACAGATACTCTTCCGAACGTTGATCTTTGGATGTGTCGCGATACTCTGTTCCACTTCCCTATCTTCTATCTTCAGAAGGCGCTCAAGAATTTTGTGAATTCCAATATCAAGTATCTGTTCACTAGCAGCCATTCCAATCGCGAAGGCATCGATGGACGCCCGGGAATCCCGAAACAGAATAATGAAATTACCCGTTTCGGGGACGTTACTAATCTGAATCTTCAGGTGGCTCCATACAACTTTCCACCTCCTCTGGATGCATTGGATGATACGTGCTATGAAGTTGCGCCGCTTCATCGCGAAATGCTTCTCTATGATCGCGAGACTATTGCGAAGTTGCCGTTCCTTCAAGCCGATCTTCCAGAACCTGGATAAACTTCTGATAGAGTTGTTCCCTATTGAGTTTGCCTGGACGGCTGTGATAGCTTCTCCAGGCAATTTCAAATTTGACCTTGTGCCAATTAGGCTCTCTGAGAGATTCTAACTTATCGAATAGAGAATAAACCGAATCCACTTCCTGCCATTTATCGTGCTGATAAAGCTGGCCGTTCTTGTCGAAATCTTTCCAAACTAATGGAATAACTCCACACGCAAGGGCTTCCCCATATCTGAAATTTGCGCGATGTTCTAAGCCAGGTTTCTGAAAACAGAGTGTGGCGACTCCCCGCTCAATCGTGGGCATGATCCGTTTGAAGTTTATCGTCCAAGGATGATTCTTTTCATTTCTATCGAAATCAAACTTGCCAGTAAAGCTTGTCTGTATCTTGCTGGTATTATGAGTGTGTGTCTTGTAGCATATATCATGGAGAACGACGGAGCGATTATCTCCCGTGTTGACAACACCTCCGGCGATCTTGGATCGTGATCGGCCCCAAAATACAAAATCAATATCCTTCGAAACGTCCGATAGATTCCCATCTCGGCTGTCGAGAATGAACTTGTGGCGCATCTCCATGAATTCGTTTCCGATATCTTCTACCCCGATACGGGTCATGGAGTTAAAACGATTTTTCTCAAACGTAATATCCTTGAATAGGCTCAAGGTGTCATAGTGTTCATTTGTGATCAGGATAAAGTCCGTGTCTTCCAGATTTTTGTTCAGGTCTTGAACTTCTTCGTGAGACTTCTTTCGAGTGTGTTCCGCATAATAGCCGGGGATGTGATACGTCCATTCGACGGACGATACGACGATGACCTTATCGACGCCAGAAGACATCCGTGGGTCCTTTTGTGGATGGGACCCATCGAATGATGTTTTGAAAAATTTGAACTGATACTTGTCCTTGCCTTCATTCTTCATATAACGATCCAGACAATACCAGATATTATCTTCCATCTGTCCCAATAGACCTAGATAGCGGATGTTATCACGAAGAGATGCAATCAGAACAATTGGTTTCTCACGCATTGATATTCTCAAAAATCAAAAAATTTTTGGTCAACTTCCAACGTTCCAAAATAATGCTCCTGGCTTGGCATGAACTTTCATGAACTCCCAGGCTTTGGAATCATACGTGGGAGCCGACGGAAATGGAGGAAGTTCTCTGGCTGGCTTATCGAAGGGGATGGAAGATTTCCAAAGAATCGCTCGTCCCCTTTCTCTTTCAGACATTGTATGTCCCACGGAAACAACATGGGCGGTTGCGTCTGGCCAGGCAAGCTGTAACGAACGATTGAGTGTGCCAGATGATCCTACTGTCCAAAACTCTTTCGGTTTTATGGGAAGTGATCGCGCGACCTTTATGATCGATCCAATCACATATTCATGTTCCAATCCTAGAGGAAACAAGGCACGATTCATTTGGTCTTCGGCCGCATACTCTCTTGCGCGGGCTTGTGTGACGGCGAGCATACCATCAGGAATCCAATGATAGATTGCGCCGGCAGCAATGCCTCGCTTCTGATATTCTGTATAACGTTTAGGATCACGTTTTGCCATAAACAGATGCACTTCTTTGCCATAGCGATTCGCGACAAACGGAAGAGATATCTGGGCATAGCCTGTGGCCGGACACGATCCGAACACCAACTCCTTGCCGGGATAAGTTTTCACAAAGAAATCCAACGACCTTGCTTTTGATCCTGCGCCCAAAAGATCGTCCCGGACAACTTGAAATCCTTCATGCTCAACAATAACGGGGGCGGGGTTTGGGTCTTCCCAATCTTTCACATATTCTAGATATTCTTCGGCGATTTGTTCTGGCCATAGTCCCATTAGATTTCTTCCTTTAGTTTCCTCTTAATCCATTCCAAGTCCTTATGAATCTGATTCTGGGATACAGCAATAATCTTGATTGCTTCGATCAGCTTACCTGCCGCCTTGAAGCTTTTACCATTCTCATTTTGCAGCCATAGATCATTCTCTAAAATTTCCAATTCTTCAATGTCTATCATGTTACTTTGCCTCCAGCAGTTTAGTGATTTCGGGTGTTACTACTAAATCAACGACTAGATGGATACGATCTTCCTTGCCGCCGTTCTTTGCGGCATGTGGCTTACGAACATCTAGAACCCAACACTCGCCGACTTTCATATT
>Ga0315284_10006969_pt1 | contig 16117 bp, 11 predicted proteins | sample YL17G09_16_MG_FD_203696 | JGI IMG/M metagenome (GOLD analysis project Ga0315284, IMG submission 203696) | Sediment microbial communities from Yellowstone Lake, YNP, Wyoming, USA - YL17G09_16 | ecosystem: Environmental > Aquatic > Freshwater > Lake > Sediment | place: USA: Wyoming | collected... | reverse complement strand
CACGATCGTCCCGCGCGCGTTCGCCAGCTCGATCGCCCGGCGGAAACACTCCGCGGAAGCGACGGCGCCGGTCGGGTTGTTCGGGTAGTTGAGAAAAAGGATCCGGGCCGAGTTGGTATCGGGGTCGGAGAGCCGGTCCCACCGGGGGGCGAACCCGTTCGCGGCGTCGAGCTCAAAAAACGACGCGCGCGCGCCGGCGAAAAGAGCGGCGGCGTTGTAAACCGGGTAAGCGGGGTCGGGGATCAACGCGAGATCGCCGGGGTCGCAAACCGCGAGCGGCAGGTGGCCAATCCCCTCTTTGGATCCTACGAGAACGAGGATTTGGTCTTCGGACGGAGCAAGACCGCACCGGCGGGTGAGGTACCGTTGGATGGCGCTCTTGAGCTCCGGTGTCCCCCGTTGAGGAGGATACCGGTGATGCGCGTCGCGGTGAAGCGCACGCTTCATCGCGTCGATGAGGCAACCCGGCGGTGAGAGATCGGGATCGCCGATACTCAGGTCGATGACGTCCCGGCCTTCAGCCTCGGCTCGCCGACACCGGTTGTCGAGATCCTCGAACAGGTACGGAGGCAGCGAAAGAAGTCTCTTCGCCTTCATCGGGGTCCGTTAGTCGCCGATGCCCGAGAGATCCACCGACACCACCCTCGGCGTGCTCTCATCCAAGAAGAAGAGGTACGCCATCCTCCCCGCTGCTTGCCAAGACGGCCGCAGCACCTGGAGCGGCGGGCCGTACGCCTTTGCGCGCGAGGTGGAAACCGTGGCGGGAGATATCCGCACGGGTTTCGTCAGCCCCGTGGACCCTCCGAAGTCGAACATCTCGTACCATACGTCGGATCCTCGCGTCACCGCGTAGATAAGCAGCTCTCCGTCGGGGGACCACGCCAAGTTTGCAATCTTGTCCCCGGCGTCGGCCGCCGTGATCACCGCCGTTTCGCCGGACACGCTCACTTGGTGGATTCTGTTCGTGCCGTCCGTGTCGGTGATCGCCGCCGCAAGCAGCGGTTCATTCGGTGACCAGCGGATGTCGGTGACCTTGCCGGGAGCGGTGATGAGCACCGCGGCGCTTCCATCCGTAGTCACGAGACGGAGCTTTCCATCCGCGCCGATGACGGCGAGGATCGGAAGGGATCCAGGATGCCACTCGGTCTGCAATCTTCCTGGTGGAACGGCGGTGCCGGACGCCATCTGGCCGCCCGTGTCTGTAAGCCTCACGATTGCGTCGGGGATCGTATCAGTCGTGACCGTCGTGCCGTTGATCGGAAGGGCGTAATACTCCCAAACGGTTGAGCCTCCGCGGTCCGACACGAACACAAGGTGCCGGTTGTCGCTCGAAACGGATGGGAAGAAACAGTTCGACACTCTTGGACCGTCGTTGTTGCCCCAAAACGTCGCCCGCTGGGCCGTATGACTTGGGAAGTGGTAGAGGTACACGGCGAACGTGTCTACACCCCCCTGCTCCGGGGGCGCGGTCTGATCGAGGAGTCCCCCCTCGAAACAGACAAACTGGCCGTTCGCCGACACGGTCGGCCATTGGAAATAGTTGGCCCGCTGTGGATAGGGGCGCCGATCCCTCATGATGGTGTCCCGGACCGCGGATTGCAGATCGTCGTACAACACGGACAGCTTCAGGGGGTTGCGCTCGACAAACATGTGAGCGGCGAGGGTGCGGCTGCGGTCAAACGAAAACTGCCTCCCCCGATGCTCGGTGCCGAACGGTGCGGCGTCCACCGCTCCCTCCTTGCGCCGGATGATGAGTCCGTCTTCCTCCGACTCAGGGGCGCTGGTATAATAAACCGTCACGCCTGACGGCACCGGGAAAAGCTCGCCCGCACGTTCGGCGATAAAGGGATCGCCTTGGCCGACGAAGACCCCATCGGTACGCGTTGACGTATTTGCGTCATTCTTCGCCGACACGGTCACGCTGTAAACGGCCGACTGAAGGGGCGCGACCCATCGAACCGAGGCCTTGTTCGTCTCAAGGAAAACCCCACCCGACGACGTCCACGAGTAATCCACCGGGTCTCCCACGTTCTGGCTGCTCGACGTCACCACTGCGGTCACCCGGAGCGTATCGCCGGGACCGAGCGACTTCGGATTGAAGATGATCTCCTCGACGGTAATCTTCGTGGGCTCGGGACCCGTGGTGCCGCCTCCCTCATCGTCGCTGCACCCCGCGGAGAGCCCGCCCAATACGATTAGTCCCGCGGCCATGAGCGCCGCGAGCCGCCCGCTAAACCATGTCGTTTTCAAGGGAACCTCCGTAATTGGGACGACCAGAAAGAGAGACCCGTCCCCTCGGTCAGATCGGCAAGATATGTGACAAGACCAGATTGTCATCAGGGTGGGGCGTCAAAGAGGATAGGAAGTTAGACCCGCGATTTCAAGGCTTTTTTTTCCCCGAGCGGAGGTTGAGCCTCCACAACCGGTAAAGACCCTTGGCGACGAGATCAGGCTCCTGCCGCCACCCCCGAGGGAGGCGATCCCTGACGAGGCGCGCACCTCCCCCCGTGACGAAGACCGCGGGCGAAAGCCGGGACGCCCGCCGGAGGACGCGGACCCCCTCGAGGACGGCGCCCACGGCGGCGGCGCGCGCGCCGAGCTTCATCGCCGGCTCGGTGTCGTCGAACCGGATTGGGACACCGCCCGCCATCGCTTTCGCGTCGATGCCCGGCAACCGCCGGGCGTAAGCCCCGAGCGCCCGGAGGGCGAGACCCGGACCCGCCATGATGAGCCCGCCCCGGAACTCGCCTCCCGCGATGAGGTCCACCGTGATCGCCGTCCCGATGTCGACGACGATCGCGTCAGCTCTTCGCGGGGCGATGGCGCCGGCGGCGGCGGCCAGCCTATCGGCCCCCACTCTCGCGGGCCGGGCGAGGCGGAGGCGGAAGGGAAGGTCCGAGTCGTGGCGCACGAAGAAAGCGGACTTTCCGGTGGCTCGGCGGATCGCCGGGCCGATCACCCGGTCAAAACCCGGCACCACCGAACAAACCGCCGCTCCATCGAGCCGCTCGAGACGGGAGCCGCACCCGTCCAAAGCTCTCGAAAAGACGCGGGGGTCGTCGAAGACCACCGCGGTCGAGAGCGCGAACAACTCGGTTACCCGTGCCGAGTCGACCAGCGCTACTTTCACCCGGGTATTCCCGGCGTCGACGGCGAGTATCATTGTGCCTCCTCGCGGACGGCGCCGACTTCCTCTTCGTAGAGCGTCAGCCTGCCGTCGGGCGTGTCGACGACGAGGCCCCCGTCCGAACCGACGTCGAGGACCGTGCCCCATGTGACCTCACCCCGGCGCTCGAACCGGACCCGCTTGCCGAGAATGCGGAGCATCTTCTTGTAACGGCCCGCCATCGAGCCAAACCCTTCGCGCAGGAATTCGTCGTACGATCTCTCGAGATAGAGGAGGATGCGGGCAAGTACATCGGATCGGTCCCACTCCCGACCGGTGAGCGTGTAGCACGAGCACGAACGATCGCGAAACTCAACGGCAAGCTCATCGATCCTCACGTTGACATTGACACCGGTTCCCACGACGAGAAAGGTCGTGCGTCCACCGCGGGAAGAGCCTTCCGAGAGCGTCCCGGCTATCTTCTTTCCTTCGACCTCGACGTCGTTCGGCCATTTCACGCCGACCTCTTTCGAGACGATTTCGGAGAGCGCCCGGGCGTTTCCCATGGAGAACGCGAGCGTGAGGGCAAGCACCTCCCACGCGCTCTCTTCGGGCCGGAGTATGAGAGAGAAGAGGAGGTTCCGGCCGGGAGGACTTTCCCACCGGCGCTGCCGGCGGCCCCTCCCGCCCGTCTGATGATCCGCAACAACGAGAGACCCGTGGGCCTCCCCCGCCCGCGCCAGGTCGACCGCGAGACGGTTGGTGGAGTCGACTTCGGGGAGATAATAAATGCGCCGGCCGAAAGCCCTCGTCTCGAGTCTCCGCCTGATCTCGCCCGGGAGGAGGTCAACCCTGTCCGGCATCGCCGTCCACCTCCAGACTGAGATTCAGCGCGGCCGCCGAATGCGTGAGCGCCCCGACCGAGATGAAGTCCACGCCGGGCATCGCGTACTCCCGGATATTGGAGAGGTCGACGCCTCCCGAGACTTCCACGGCGGGGGAGAACTCGGGGTGATCGCGGCGGTATTCCGAAATCATGCGGACCGCTTCAGAAACCTGATCGGGGGAGAAATTGTCGAGCATCACGCGTTGGACCGGCGCTCCCAGGAGGACGCGAAGAAAGGCGAGCGAGTCGACCTCCACCTCCACGTCGGCCGGGGGTTTCGTCCGCTGGAGGAGGTCCTTGAGACCCGGTCCTCCGACGATTTGGAGATGGTTGTCCTTCACCATAACCATGTCGCTCAACCCCAGACGGTGGTTCCGCCCCCCTCCCACGCGGACAGCGTACTTCTCAAGACTCCTCAACAGCGGGGTCGTCTTGCGCGTGTCGAGAATGGTCACGCCCGTCCCTTTCACCCGCGCGACAAACGCCGCGGCCAGCGTCGCTACTCCCGAGAGTCTCTGGATGAAATTGAGGGCGGTGCGTTCGGCGGAGAGGATCACGGCGGCGGTCCCAAGGACCCTCGCGAGTACGTCTCCCGCCCGGACTCTCGCACCGTCCGCCACCTTGGGATGGAAGTCGACGCCTCCACCCGCCTCCTCGAAAACGACCCGGACCACGTCTATCCCCGCGACGACCCCTTCGGCGCGGGCGACCAGTGATGCGGCGATCGTTCTCCCGCCGATCCCCAGATACGACGTCGTGACGTCGTTCGACGCTGCGTCTTCCCGCAGCGCATCGGCAACGATACGCCGGACCTCCCTATCGTCGATACCCGCTTTCTCACTGAGACCTGCCATGACCACGACCTCTCTTTCGCGACGGATATCCCTGTTTCCGCATCGCGAGTTGGATCCTCACCTCCTCCAGCCGATCCCTGAGGCTCGCCGCTTTCTCGAAATTCAGCGCCCGCGCCTCGCGTAACATCTCCTCTTCGAGCACCCGGGCCAGATCCTCCACCGGGAGGTCGGCATCGAATATAACATCCGCTCCGTCGAGGCTCCGCGCGTCCGCGACGGATGTGCTCAAACGCACCTCGTCGAGGGTCTTGACGATCCCCTTCGGAACAATCCCGTGCGCATCGTTGTAAGCGAGTTGGAGCTCCCGTCTCCTGGTGGTCTCGGCGATCGCCCTTCGCATCGACTCGGTGATCTCGTCCGCGTAGAAGATAACCCGACCCGACACGTGCCGCGCCGCCCGCCCCGCGGTTTGGATCAGACTCGTCTCGCTCCTCAGGAAGCCCTCCTTGTCGGCGTCGCACACGGCGACGAGCGAGACTTCCGGCAGGTCGAGCCCCTCGCGCAGCAGGTTGATCCCGACAAGGACGTCGAATTCCCCCAGGCGGAGCCCGCGGAGGATCTCGACCCGTTCCAACGCGTCGATATCCGAATGGAGGTAACGCACACGGACCTCGAGGGACGCGAGATACTCGGTCAGCTCCTCGGACATCCGTTTGGTCAGCGTCGTCACCAGTACCCGCTGTTTCTTGCGGACCCGTGTCTTGATCTCTCCGACAAGATCGTCAACCTGATTCACGGCGGGGCGGACCATGATCTCCGGATCGACGAGACCGGTCGGCCGAATCAACTGTTCGACGATCTCCCCCCGCGTCATCGAGAGTTCGTAGGCGCCGGGAGTGGCGCTCACGAAGACGCAATTTTCGGCGAGAACAGAGAACTCCTCGAACCTCAGCGGGCGGTTGTCGAGAGCAGAGGGAAGCCTGAACCCGTGCTCGACCAGAGTGAGCTTCCGCGACCGATCGCCGTTGTACATCCCGTTGAGTTGGGGGACGGTGACGTGCGACTCGTCGATCACCGTGATGAACGGCCTCGGGAAATAGTCGATGAGGGTCAACGGCCGCTCCCCGGGGTTACGACCTGAGAGGTGGCGGGAGTAGTTCTCGATCCCGGGGCAGTAACCCATCTCCTGGAGCATCTCGAGGTCGTAGAGCGTTCTCGATTCGAGACGCTCAGCCTCGAGGAGCTTGTTACCGCTTCTGAGCTCCTCCAGCCTGGTAGCGAGCTCCTCCCGGATCCCCTTGACCGCTTCCCTCAACAGCGGCTCCGGGGTCACGAAGTGGCGAGCCGGATAGATCGTCACCGCCGGGACCGACCGTTTGACCTTCCCCGTCAGAGGATCGGTGATGGAGAGCGACTCGATCTCGTCCCCGAAAAGCTCGATCCGCACGGCCTCCTCTTCGTACGCGGGCAGAATCTCGATCATGTCTCCGCGGACACGAAACGTCCCCCTCGTAAACGCGATGTCGTTTCTCGAATACTGGATCTCGATGAGCCTGTGCAGAATATCGTCGCGATCGACCATGTCGCCGACGTTGAGCACCACGGTCATTTTCCTGAACGTTTCCGGCGAGCCGAGTCCGTAGATGCACGAGACGCTCGCCACGACCACGACGTCGCGACGGGTCATCAAGGCGCTCGCCGCGCGGAGCCGCAGCCGGTCGATATCGTCGTTGATCGACGCGTCCTTTTCTATGTAGGTGTTGGTGCTCGGTATGTACGCCTCGGGTTGATAGTAGTCGTAGTAGCTGACGAAATACTCGACGGCGTTTTGCGGAAAGAATCCCCTGAACTCCCCGTACAACTGGGCGGCGAGCGTCTTGTTGTGAGAGATCACCAGGGCGGGGAGGTTGAGCTCGGCGATCACGTTGGCCATGGTAAACGTCTTCCCCGACCCGGTCACCCCAAGGAGAACGTGTTGAGCGCGCCCCGCGCGGATCCCTTTGACGAGCGCTCCGATCGCCCGGGGCTGGTCGCCGGTCGGAGAGTAGCTGGATTGGAGGGTGAATCTGTCCATGATCCCGCGCCGGGATCTACGCCGGGCGCTATTCGACGGCTTCCGTCGCCTGACCGATCTGCCGGAAATTGCTCCGGAGTTCCTGCACCTTGCGGCGCTCGAGCGCGAGGAGGATGGAGAGAATGACGATGATGAGGAACAGAATCGGGACGACGAAGCGCGTGAGGATCCGGGGCGACTTGACCTTGTCTTCCTTGACCGTTTCTTCGAAGTCCCACGTCGCGACGCGGGAGGCAACCGAGCTGCCCCTCTGCCCATCGAGTTTCTTGACGACTTGTTCGGGATCCAACCCGAGGTACCTGGCGTAACTCTTCAAGAACCCCTTGAGGTAGATCTCGCTCTCGAAGGGGCTGAAGTCGTCCTGCTCGAGCGCCCTGAGCACCGGGATGGTCATTTTCGTGTCCTGGTGGACGTCGGTCAAGGAGAGCTTTTTCGACTCGCGGGTGCTTCTCAGAAGCTCCCCTACCGAATGAGTGTAGTCGCCGTTCTTCATATCCGGACTCACGGTTATTCCCCAATGATCTTTAGTGACTCGTCGATCTTGGCCAATTCAGTTCTCAGAGTATCGCCCTTCCCGCGCGCTTTTTGAACTACTTCTTCCTTCGCCTTCGCAAGAAAATCCTCGTTCGCGAGTTTTCTGTCGACGGCGGCAAGTTCGCCCTCGATCGCGCTTTTTTCCTTTCTCAGCCGGGCGATCTCGGCGTCGAGATCGGCGACTCCGGAGAGCGGGACGATCACCTCGTACGAACCCACCGGCGTGCTCGCGCAACCTTTTTCCTTGACCGCGTCGGGACCGCACACCACGCGGTCCGCACGAGCGAGCTGGCGGAGCCCGGCGGACAACGCGTCGACGAGCGAGAGATCGTTGTCGGGGGTGCGCACGCGGAGTTCGATTCTCGCCGAAGGGTTCACCCGGTACTGGGCCCGAATGTTCCGCGCCGAAGTCACCAGCCCCTTGAGAAGCTCCATCCGTCTGTCCATGTCGGGGTCGTCAAACCCTTGCCGGGAAACGGGATAACGCGATCCGCTCAAGAGCCCCTCGGACATCGGAAGCGCCGACCACAGCTCCTCGGTCACGTAGGGAAGGAAGGGATGGAGCATCCGGATCGATTCCCCCAATGTATAGAGGAGAACGGAGATCACCGTTCGCTTGTCGCCCTCCCCGTAAAGACGGATCTTGGCGAGCTCGAGGTACCAGTCGCAGTACTCGCTCCAGAAGAAGTCGTAGACCCTCGACGCGGCATCGTTCAGCCTCCACCCTTCGAGACCGGCGTCCACCTCGCGAACGCAACGGTCGAGCGCGCTCAAGATCCAACGGTCTTCCCAGGCAAGATCTGGATCGAAACCGAGGTCTCCCCGGTAGCCGCTAGCCCACGCCTCGGCGAACGGATGACCCGCGCGCCGGTCCCCAAACATGTTCGCCCCATCTTTCTCGTACGCCCCCAGAACGAGGCGGGATGCTTGCCAGAGCTTGTTGACGAAGTGGCGCCCCGTCTCGAGCTTCTCCTCGGCGAAGAAGACATCGCGCCCGGGAGGCGAGAGCATAACGAGCGTGAAGCGGAACGCGTCGGTCCCGTACTTGTCGATTATGTCGAGCGGGTCGGGCGAGTTGCCGAGGGACTTGCTCATCTTCCGTCCCGTCGCGTCGCGGACGATCCCCGTCAGAAACACATGGCGGAAGGGTATCTCGCCCACGAACTCGAGCGAGGCCATGATCATTCGGGCCACCCAAAAAAAGATGATCTCGGAGCCCGTGACGAGAACGTTCGTCGGATGGAAAGTCTCGAGGTCCTTTGTCTTTTCGGGCCATCCGAGGGGTGAGAAGGTCCACAGCCACGAAGAAAACCACGTATCGAGGACGTTCTCGTCCTGGACCAGATCGCCGGATCCGCAGGAGGCGCACCGCACCGGGTCCGTTCTCGACACGGTCATGTGCCCGCCGGGACAGTACCACACGGGGATCCGGTGACCCCACCACAGCTGGCGCGATATGCACCAGTCGCGGATGTTGTACATCCAACTGAGGTAGACGTTTCGCCACCTGGGCGGGTAGAAATCGATCTCCCCTTTTTCGACGACCTCGATGGCGGGCTGGGCCAGGGGCTGCATCCTTACGAACCATTCGCGCGACACGAGCGGCTCGATCACCGTGCCGCACCGGTCGTGCTCCCCGACCGAGTGACGGTAGGGTTCGACCTTTTCGATCAGCCCCTCTTTTTCCAAAGCCGCGAGAACGCGCTTTCTGCACTCCGCTCGGTCAAGCCCGGCGTACGCCTCTCCGGCGGCATCGGTCATCTTCGCCTCGCGATCGATCACCACGACCAGGGGGAGACCGTGACGCCTCCCCATTTCGAAGTCGTTGGGATCGTGCGCGGGGGTCACTTTCACAAACCCCGATCCGAACTCCGGGTCGACGACGGGGTCCGCGACGATGGGAAGCTCGCGTCCGACGAGGGGAAGCACGGCATGCTTGCCGACAAGGGGTTTTTTCTTTTCGTCCTGAGGGCTCACGGCGATCGCCGTGTCACCGAGCATCGTTTCGGGACGCGTCGTCGCGACGACGATGTGTCCCCCGTCACGGAGCGGGTACTTGATCCAGTAGAGGTGCGCGTCTTTCTCTCGGTAGTGGACTTCCTCGTCCGAAATCGCCGTCCCGCACGCGGGACACCAATTGACGATGTAATCCCCGCGGTAGATCAGCCCTTTTTCGTAAAGACGGACGAATACTTCGCGGACGGCGCGGCTTCTCGGTTCGTCGAGGGTGAACGCTTCCCGTGTCCAGTCGAGGGAACAACCGAGGTTCCTCAGCTGGGCGACGATATGTTTGTGGTGCTTCTCCTTCCACGCCCAGGCGTGGCGGAGGAACTCCTCTCGCGTGAGATCCTTCCGCTTGACCCCGCCCGCCTCGATGACGCTCTCCACGACCTTCTGCGTCGCGATCCCCGCGTGATCGACACCCGGCACGTAGAGAGCGTTGCATCCCTGCATCCGGCGCCACCTGACGAGGAGGTCCTGGACGCTGTCGCCGAGCACGTGTCCCACATGGAGGATCCCCGTCACGTTCGGCGGGGGTAGAACGATGACGAACGGCGGTTTGTCCGAGGGCGACTCGGGTGTGAACGCCCCGGACTTCTCCCACTCGGCGTTCCACCTCACTTGAGCCTTTTTGAAATCGAACAGTCGATCGAGCGTCATGGTCTGTCGAGGTTGGAGTTCTTTCGTCCGAAGCGGCCCCGCGAGCGGGACCGGCGACGGCCGTTCGCGCGTTTTACGAACGCTGCTTTCCTTTTAAACCAAAGAGGTTATCACTGTGGGCGCGGGGCCGTCAACCGGAGTTATCCCCTCGATCTCACGCCAGAGCGAAGCCCATGACGACGATACCGGCAATCATCTCGATCTTGAGGATCCAGCTCGCCCGGTTGAACGCCTTTTTCCCCGGCGACCTCAAGACGAGACACGCCGCGGCGAGGACCCCCGGAACCACGAGAAGCTCCGCGAGCACACCGTACGCGCGGCCGAAGTAGCCTACCAGGGTGGGCACCGGCACCGCCAGTACGCATGCCAAGAGAGTCATCGCGCCCCACTGGGCCGCCCTTGCGGGACCGAAGCGGACCGCCAGCGTTCTCGCCCCGGCCAACCCGTCACCCTCGACATCTTCGGCCCCTTTGACGAGTTCGCGACCCATCACCAGGGCGAACGCGAAACAGGCGGGAAAAACGAGCACCGCATACACACCGGTGATGAGCGCGCCGACCATGAACGCGCTCGCGCATACCGCGGCGATGACGACGTTACCGACCAAGGGCGTTCGCTTGAAGCGCGCCGCATAGAGAAAGAGAAGCGCTTCCCACACCGCCATGAGAGCGAAAACCCGCCCGGGAAGAAGAAAGAACATGACGATCGTGACGAGAACCGTTCCCCACGCGTAAACCCGGAGGACATGTTTGGTCGAGAGCCTTCCCGAGGGAATCGGGCGGCGGGGTTTGTTCACGCGGTCGATCCCCGTGTCGAAGACGTCGTTGACAAGGTTGCCAAGACCCGCCACGAGCGCGGTAAAAACGACCGGCCACACGGCCGGACCGATCCCCCGCCCTCCCGAGAGGTGGAACGCGGTATACACGCACGCCCCCGCTGCGACCATGTTGTGGGGACGCGCGATCTCGACGGTTGAAAGTATACGCTTGATCACCGCTCGCCGGACACAGTCCGTCCGATCATCTATCGCCGCTCACAGATCCCAGGTCAGTGACGCGCGGAACATCGTGCTCTCATCGTCATCCCCGCGGACGTGGCTTTTGTTTCCGACGACCGCGTGCTCCACACCGACTTCGACCGACGAGTCGCCCCGAAGCTCCCACAACAGACCCAGACCGAACGCCGTGGTTCTTTCCACCTCGCCCGAGGGGAATGGTGGGGAAGGGTCGAGACCGCCGACGTGTTTTCGAAAGTCGTTCCCCTCTCCCCTGCGGCGCAACGAGAAGAGAGCCGTCACCGTCACGTCGGGCCGGACGAAACAGTCCGCCTGAACGTCCAGCCGATCCGTATCAGGTCCCTCGATCGCCCCGAGAGGAGGATCACCGCCGGCGCTGTCTCCGCGACCGGCGAGATAGTACTTGAGAGAATCCCGATGAGTGTAGGTGTAGATGTCCACGTACCGGTACTTGATCTCGAACGTCGTGGGCAGCCGCCCTCCCCAAGCCACCCGGGCGCCCGCGTCGAAGCCCAGTTTGTCCGGAGCCGTACCGTCCCTTTCGAATTGAAAGTCGTCGATGAGCAGGCTCCCGAACAAGACAAGGCCGCGGCGGGCCCGATACTTTGCGTCGATCGACCAGAGGATGTTGTCGTCGCCCCTCTCGTTAAACTGGTTTGCGTAGAACGCGCTCAAGGGAAGAAGATACACGGGGTCGATCCCCCGGCCCGTGTAGATCGCCGTTTCCGCCACCCCGATCGTGAGGTCGCGGACGTCGAACTCCAGCCGGTGCGCGGAGAGCGTCCGTTGCGGGTCTTCGACCGAAAGATACGAATGAAAGAAGCTCAGACGCAGACCCCGGAATGAAAGCCTCCCCCCGAACTTATCAAAGCTCCCCGCCGTCTTCGACACGATGAGGTTCCCCGCGTCGTTCGGCCCCCAGTCCTCGTAGTCGCGCCCCCAGTAGAGAACGATGGGTTTCCAACCGAATACGAGATAGGCGCGCTCGTAGAGGGAGGCGAGTCCGTGCCAGCTCGTCTCGCGCGGAGATGGTTTCATCTTGTGCTGCCACTCGTCGCGCTCGTTCGTGTACGTCAGGCGGTACCGCACGTCGTACGTGAACCACTCGCCCACGTGGAGTTTCGCGGAGAGGTTCGACAACCCGAACACCCACCAGCGGTCGTCGAAGAACGGTTTTTCGGGGGCAACGGACAGATCGATGTCCGCTTCGAGGCGGACCGGGTTCTCCTCCAGATCGACGAGAGGACGGTCGTACCGCTCTCCAGGGTCCTCGAGCGCGGCGGGGGAGGAGAATTCTCGCTCGAGACGATCGAGGTTGAACCGGTCCCGCCCGTCGAGGATTCGCCCGGCGGACGCGGCGGCGGAGAGGATTTCGCGCGCGAACTCGACCATCTCAGGGCGGGTGTACGGTCCCCGCGTGGGAAGATCTACGAGACCCAGCGCTTCGAAGCGATCTAGCGCCGGGTAAGTCCAATGATCGGGTGGGATGAATTCCCGGCCGACGGGTTCGGTGCGTGCGGGGATAGAATACGCTGCGAGCGCAAGAGCCGAGACAAGGATCAGGCGCCCGAGACCGGTTCGTGTCCTACGTCGTGTCACGCCGACGCTCGCGTTTTTGAAACTTGAGATCAGCGACCCGATAGTTTTCCTTCGCCTTGTCGACTTGTCCCGCCTTGTCGTAGACGACGCCCAGATAGTAGTACGCCTTTCCGTCGTCCGGGTTGATCTCGATCACACGTTTCAGCGGGTGTATCGCCTTGCCGGGCTGATCCATCCGGTTGTAGCACAGCCCGATGTGGTAGAGGATCGACGGGTTCTCGGGGTCCATCTGGAGCGCGCGCTGGAAGTACTTCACCGCCTTGGCGTAGACCCCTTTTTTCTCGTGTCCGAGGCCAAGATAGAAATGGCCGTCCTTGTGCGATGGATCGAGTTTGACGACCTTTCTAAACTCCTCGACCGAGCCCTCGATGTCGCCTCTTTCGAAGAGCGCGACACCAAGGTTGAAATGCCCTTCCAGGCTTTTCGGGTCGAGTTCGATCGCCATCCTGAATTCGTAGATCGCCCGTTCGTGCGCCCCCGTCTCCCCGTAGAGGGCGCCGAGGTTGAAATGCGCTTCGGCGCTTCGGGGGTCGAACTGGACCGCCTTACGAAAGAGCTGAAGGGCCTGCTCGCCCTGCCCCTTGAGATCGAGCAGATACCCAAGATTCGAGTACGCCTTGGCGTGGGCCTGATCGAGCGAGATCGCCTTGCGGTAACACCGTTCCGCCTCCTCGAAACGCCTCAGCAGAGCGAGCGTCACCCCGTACCGATAGTGGCACTCCGCGCTCGTGGGTTCGAGTTCCAACGCTTTCTTGTGCTCTTCGAGCGACCGCGCGGTGTTCCCCATTTGCTGGTGCGCCCTGCCAAGACAGTGGTGAGGTAAGGCGCGTTTCGGTTGGAGCGACACGAGTCTCTCGTAGCAGAAGACGGCCTCTTCGAGGAGCTTCTCGTCGACGAGAAACTTCGCGACGGCCTCGAGAATGACGGGGGATATGTCGGCGAACTTGACGAGCTCCCGGCAACGTTTGACCGCCTCCTGGGTCTCGCCCATCTTGGCGAGAGATTCGATGAGTTCCCAGATAGCGAACTGGTCGTCGGGGTTCGCCTCGATTCTTTGCCGCAGCCGGCTGAGCTGCTTCAGATCTTTCTTCGAAACCGCTTGATTTTCCAATGTTGTAGCTTCCCTGTTGAAAAGTTGTCCACAGGGAACCTAGTACAGCTTCGAAAAATGTGTCAAGCGATTTTGACGCTTCGAGCACGGGGATTCTCGCGAGTTCCGTCGCAGGCGCTGGCGGCGAGGCGCGGGCGCGCCGAGGGAAAAGGTTAGACGTCGTCGTCGACGACCTGAACCTCGAGACGGAGCTTGATCGGTATGGTTTTTCGGATCTGAGACCGCGTGATCAGTACGGGGACCGTAATCACGCATTCGTCGCCGGTGACAGGCGCCTCGGCCCGGAGCGAGACCGCTTCCGGACGGGAAATGGACCTGGATAGACCGTTCTTATACTCATCCGCCGCCTCCGCGGCTCGGAACGGGTCCGTGATGAAAAGCCCGACGGACGACGTTCCTCCTGCGCGATCGGAATCGTCCGCGGTGTCCCTTCCGAGGTCGACAACGCGACCCACGTTGTCATCGATCGGAGCGATCTCCAAAGATTCAAAACGCAGGGTTTCGTCTTTGGGTTCGCGACGGGTTGCGACTTCAGCCTCCCCGGAGGTACGCCCGGGGCGGCCGGCGGTGACGGCAGGCTCGCGCGTCGGCCGCGCGGGTTCCGGCGGCGCCGCGCGGTGCTGCGCCCGTGGCAGGGCTGCGCCGGACGGCTCCAGTGTAGTACCCGGCCCGCTCACCTCGCGAAGAGCGACATCGATCACCTGCGATACCGTTTCGTCGGGTTGATGCGCCCGCCTTTTCGCGTCGGGTGGTGCGGCACCGTTCCTTGGGGCGGCCGCCGGAGAGCGTCCCCGCGCCGAAAACCGGTCGATGAGCTTGGAGTAGAGGATCCCTGCGATCCCTTGAAAGGTTTCGTAGACGCCGACGCCCTGCGTGGCGATCGCTTCGAAGCTCGGGACCCGGAGGAGATTGAGTTCGCTCTCGAGCGTGCCGATCGGCGCGGCGTCGCTCAAGTCTCTCTTGTTGTACTGGATCACCCAGGGAGAGGTGTCCAGCGTGAGCCCCAGCTCGTTCAGGTTTTCCTCGAGGTTCCGCAAGCTCTCGATGTTCTCACCCATTTTGGAGACCGACGAGTCCGCGACAAAGACGACGGCGTCGGCGCCCTTGAGCACGAGTTTTCGCGTCGCGTTGTAATACACCTGTCCGGGGACCGTGTAGAGCAACATCCGTGTCCTGTACCCGCTGAGGTCGCCGAGTTCTAGTGGCAGGAAGTCGAAGAACAGGGTGCGGTCCGTCCTCGTCTTCATCGACACCATCTTGCCCTTGGCGTTTGACGGCATCCGCTCGTAGATCTGTTCGAGGTTCGTCGTCTTGCCGCCGAGCGCCGGCCCGTAGTAAACGATCTTGGTGTTGATTTCCGATCCTGTCGTGTTGACGACGACCATTTTTGTCCCTTTCGAAACGCCGCGTCGGCCGAAAGCGGAATCCCAAGGCGCATAACGAGGTTGGGCGACCCGAGCGCGAGCCCGTTCCAAAGGGGCCGAGCTCCGGCCGTTGGAAATCGCGCGGGCGCTGGGGCGCGGCAGGAACCCGCGCAAGGAGCGTGCCAACGGCGGACGGGGTACGTCATCGGAGAAACCCCTTAACTCCTTCAACCTCCCTCGCATACAATCGAGCCGACGGTGGTGCGGCCCGGGGGCTCGCCGGCAGAAGTGCAATCTGCTCAGGTAAGAGCGTATTCCGCGGCCGGACGGAAACGCGCGGAAACCGGCGCCGCCGCCCGGTCCCGAGGAACTTTACGTCGTGAGGAGTCGTGGTGAGTGGGAAACAGGACAGCGGGAATGCGCCTCTCCTGTACCGGGCATCGACCTGGGTTCTGTCGATGACCCCGCACACCGCTCTGGTCTGGGCGGCCCGCGCGGGCGGGTTTCTCCATTGGGCGATCGCCCGCCACAAGCGGTCCGACCGAACTGCCAACCTGGCCGCCGCCTCCCTCGAGATCCGTTGCCCCCCGTGGCGTGCTTTTCAGACCCAGGCGCTCAACGTCATCGAACTTCTCGCGGCCGTGTCGAGCCGCGACCACAGTTTTCTCCGCCGGATGTTCCTCCATGGTGAGGAGCACCTCCGGAAAGCGTTGGAGAGCGGCAGAGGTGTCATCCTCGCCACCTTCCACTCGGGCAATTGGGAGCTTGCGGGGCTCATGCTCGCCGAGAGGGGCTTTTCGATTACGACGGTCGCCGGCGAGCAGCTCCGCCCCGGGTGGTCGGAGGAGATCAAGTCGCTCAAGCGACGTTTCGGAATTCGTGTGCTCAACCCCGGCGCAGAACTCCGCGCGCTCTACGAAGACATGCGGGCGAACCGCGCCGCCGTTCTGCACCTCGACGGCGACCTTTTTAC
>Ga0315284_10006967_pt1 | contig 16121 bp, 13 predicted proteins | sample YL17G09_16_MG_FD_203696 | JGI IMG/M metagenome (GOLD analysis project Ga0315284, IMG submission 203696) | Sediment microbial communities from Yellowstone Lake, YNP, Wyoming, USA - YL17G09_16 | ecosystem: Environmental > Aquatic > Freshwater > Lake > Sediment | place: USA: Wyoming | collected... | reverse complement strand
CTTTCCCACCGTCCAAGGACTCTCAAGACCCAAAAGATAACGATAAAGCTCTATATCTTGCATGACTTCGATTTTCCTCGAAGTCATTGTAAAACATCATGGACCCATTAAATAGTCGGATGAACCTTAAAACTACCTATTTTTCATATTAAAGCCGGAGCGAATAACCAATATTTATCGAAATAAAGGCGTCTTTTGTTGAAGGGAACAAATACAGCGTGGGATTGTGAAGAGAAATCTCTGTGCTAATGAGCCCCTCTTTAAAAAGATGATATCTTAGACCGCCTCCTATCTTAAACATTCCGTAAACCGCAGGAATTCCAATATCAAAGTAACCTGGTGTGATACCTATTATTCCGAAACCAAAGGATAAATAAGGAATAATATTTTCAGGGTTTGAACCTTTTGGCTTTAATAAGAAGATTCCATTGATAGAAGGCACAACATGATTTTGTCTCTCAGGCGTTAAATCACGAAATTTCATTAATTTGGGATAATAATCCAGCTCAATCAGCAATAGGAACTTGGGGGATAAATTGAATTGAAAATTCATTCCAATATATGGATAGAATCGAGCGCCGAAATCATATAAACAGCCGCTATTGGCCCCGAGGCCGATTTTTTTTTCATCGGCGAGACTAAGAGTATTCAAAGAGAAAGCCAAACAAACAAAAAAAATTAATCTATTTTTATAAGCCATTTTACATTCTTGATTCTGCTCTTTATTCGAATTTCACAAGCTCTATTCTCGCTATCCTAAATATTCCTTTAGCGTTTCTATCGCTCGTTGGGAAAAAAGCAAATCCGTAAATTTGTGAATTTTCTTTCCAACTCTTACCTAATTTTTATTAGATCCCCGCTGATTGAGTAGGACGTCCCCTTTTTCGTCTTCAGCTCGATCACCTTATCGCCATATCTAATATTACAGGGATTCCCGGCCTTCGAAAGAATTTTAGACGCGGTAAGTTTTCCGCTCTCCCATTTCAAGTCGACTTCAAAGCCGCCCCTGGCGCAGAGGCCTCGAACTTCGCCGTTTGGCCAGGCTTGGGGGAGCGCCGGCAGCAGATGGACGAACCCCCGGTGGGATTGAAGGAGCATTTCGGCGATGCCCGCCGTCCCACCGAAATTGCCATCGATTTGGAAAGGCGGATGGTTGTCGAAGAGGTTGGGAAGAGTGGATTTTCGGAGCAAGGCCAGGACGTTCTGATAGGCGTCTTCAGGGTCCAGCAGCCGGGCAAAAAAATTAATGATCCAGGCGCGGCTCCATCCGGTATGCCCGCCGCCGTGGGCGAGGCGTCGCTCAATGGTTTTCTTCGCGGCTTCGAACAGAGCCGGCGTCTCCGGCGTGACCGAATTTCCCGGATGCAGACCGAAGAGATGGGACATATGCCGGTGGCCGGGTTCGGCTTCCGGATAGTCCTCGATCCATTCTTGGATACCGCCGAATTTGTTAACGCGGATCGGCGAAAGTTTTTTGAGTGTCGTCTCCAACCGGGATACGAAAGCCCGGTCATCCTTGAGAATTTTTCCCGCTTCGATGCATCTAGCGAACAAGGCCCGGATGATTTCGGCATCCATCGTCGTCCCGTAGGTCAGTTGGCAGCGCTCGCCCGAAGGAAGGATGAATGTGTTTTCCGGCGAAGCCGTCGGGGCGGTGACAAGATTCTCTTTCTTGTCTTCGATCAAAAAATCGAGGACGAACTGGGCCGCCTCTTTCATGATCGGGTAAGCTTTAGTTTTCAAGTAGACTTGATCTCCCGTGAAAAGGTAATGCTCCCAGACCTGGAGGCAGAGCCAGGCTGCGCCCAACGGAAAAGTTCCCCATTGAACGCCGTCCGCGACACCCGTTCGGCCGAAGACATCCGTCAGGTGGTGAAGCGTCCAGCCCCCGGCGCCATACATTTCGCGGGCCGTGATCCGGCCGGGCGCTCGTAGCTGATCGACAAAATTGATATAGGGGATGACAGTTTCCGGGAGGTTGGCCACCTCGGCCGGCCAGTAGTTCATCTGGATGTTGATGTTGGTGTGATAATCGGCGCCCCAGGGGGCCTGCATGTCCTTGTTCCACTTGCCTTGAAGATTCGCGGGAAGGACGCCGGGGGCGCGAGAGCTTCCGATTAAAAGATAGCGGCCGAACTGAAAATAGAGAGCGATAAGGCCCGGGTCTTCAGCGCCCTTTGTGACCGCATTCAGGCGTTCATCCGTCGGGATTCCAGGGGTAGAGCTCTCTCCCAAATCAATTTTCACCCGGTCGAAGAGGGCTTTGTGTTCGGCGATATGAAGGGCTTGGATGGCATCGTAGGATTTGCTCTTGATCTTGGCCAGGATCTCTTGGCAAATGGCCGTCGGGTCGATCGAACGGTCAAAATCCAGCTTTGAGAAGCTATAGTCTGTGGCCGCCGTGACGAGCAGAGTCAATGATGTGGCGTCGGAGACAAGGAGCGAATTGTTGACCACTCTGGTTCTGCCGCCGGCGGGGATGGCGATGAGTCTAGCCGCAAACTTCATGTTCTCGCCGGCCGGACCGCTGTTGGCGTCGGCCATATCCACAACCTGTCCCACCAAGCTGATTTCTTTATCGCCCGCCGCTTCGATGACGGCATCCTGCTCGCGGCTGAGGCTGATTTTTGTGTTCAAGGAGGCGTCTTTTGAGCTCGAGATATGCACTACTATGATATTGTCCGGTGCCGAGACGAAAGCTTCGCGTCGAAAATGGACACCATCGATAACGTAGCTGACCGTGGAAATCCCGGTTTGAAGGTCCAGCTCACGGCGGTAGTTCTCAACCTTTTGGCCGGCATCAAATTCCAGCCATAGGTCGCCCAGGCTCTGGTAGGACCGGACGCGGGGCGGCGTGCCCAGCAATGATTTTTCCGCGAGCCGAACGGCTTCTATGTTTTTCCCGCCGAGCAGGAGCTGCTGGATTTCTTGGAGATGCTTGAGGGCTTCCGGGTTGTTATTGCTGATCTTTTGGCCGCTCCAGAGGCTTTCTTCGTTAAGCTGGATGCGCTCCCTATTGACTTGGCCGAATACCATCGCGGCCAGTCGTCCGTTGCCGACGGGAAGCGCTTCGTTCCAGTCCCGTGCCGGCTGTTTAAACCAGATCTTTGATTCATCATCTGCGGCCTCGAGATGAACCGAAATGAAAAATAATCCGAAGACTAAGACTAATGGAAAGCCGGATTTTTTTAAAAGGGGATTTTCCACGGCATACTCCTTTTCCGATGTCGCTCGCAAGGGGAATTATAATATAAAAAGTTGAATCCTACATTCGTTGGAGAATCCTTGATGAAGGGCTTTTCTAAACTCCTCCTTGGTCCGCAGTCGTCCAGATAAAGGCGTGGCTTTAGGATTTCCTCGGAAAGGGAAATCTCCATCTGAAGGAGGCAATGAGGGTCAACTCTATTTTATTTTCGGATAATTATTTTTGAGGTTTTCCGAGATTTTTGCGGCCGATTTTTCACTTTCTTTGGTGCGAACCAAAGCGATACAGTCTTCGAAGGGTTGGCCGAGGATGGTCATCCCTTGGCCGTCCATGGTCTCGAAGTGATCCGGTCGGACAGCTTTGAAGTTTTTGTAGGCCGGGTTTTTCTCGAAGGCCGCTTTCACCTCTTGAAACCGCCGGCGGCATTCCTCCTGGCTCGAGTATCGAAAAACAAAGATCGTGAATTTCCCTCCGTTGATTCCGCCAATGACCGCTTCCCTAAACCGGAACACATCTCGGGCAAAAAACGAATAGTTATTGTAAAGCCCCAAGACGCCCTTAACGTATTTCAACCGCGTGATGGGGAGCCATTCTTTAGGAAAAATCTCGACGAGCGACGGTCGCCTGCCCGGCGTCTTGACCTTTGCATCCACGGATTTGGCGATGAGGAGCAGGCCCTGGATAACTTCCGGACTCGCCTCGAATCCCGTCAACGTCACCAAGAAATTTCCCTTCCAAAAATTCAGATAATACTCTTCGAGCTGGCCGGCTTGCCCGACGGCGATCGCTTGGCCTTTGCCGCTGGATTTGAAAGTGTAGATCCCGAAGGCGCATTCGGGATTGGCCATCTCAAAAATTTCCAGGGTCAATGATTTTCCCGCGGCGCTCTTATAGTCCTGGATGAGGACCTGCTTGAAACCGTATTCATGGTAGATTTCGGCGCCGCCGTCGATATAGAGATAAAGGTCCTCGCCCTTGTAGATCTGGGGGGGATTCTCTGCTTTCCAGTTTTGAAGCTCGCCCTTGTCCGGTAGAAAGACTTCGAGCTTTTGGAGAGGAGGGGAGGGCTTGATTTCTAGATTCTGTGTCCTGGACAAAGGCTGGCCCAGACAGATACAACCGAAGGCCGCCAGGACGGCCAGATCCTCCCAGCATCTATTCAACGCTAAACCTTAATTTCCTGGATTTTAACTTTCTGCAGGTCGATCTCGCCCATCTTTTTCTCGTAGGCGCCGCGGATATGGACGATATCTTCGCCTTTCAACCCGAGAATCGTGGCGCAATAAGAATCGATGGCTACCCGGTCGACACCTGCAATCACCTTGAGCGGCTTGATCAGCTCGCCGGGTCCCATGGGGCCGTTCGTCTTGATGATTTCCGTGGCGTCCACGATGCAGAGCGAGGGCTTGACGACCGTATTGAGATCGGCGATACAACGGTCCAAATGTTCGATGGCGGCCGGGTCGGTGGTCCAATTGGGCTTGTGAAATTGAGCGCGATTCACGGACGGCGCATTCAAGCCCATCAGGTTTTTCATGGTTCCCGTGAATTTGTTGCCGGCGTGGTCCTTGGTGATGGGCATGTTGATGAAGACGTCATAGTTGAAAAATTCATTCAAAATCTTGGCTTCTTGAAGGACGTTGCCGCCGGTAATAGGGACGGACCTGAAATTGACATCGTCCCTCGGGATGAGCTTGAGCGTTATGCCCTCTTCCTGGACCACTTGGGCCAGGCCTGCGCCATCCCAGTGCTGCTGGGTGAGCCAGCTCAGGCAGTTGATTTCCCCGGCGCCGGCTTTTTTGCACATCCGGATGACCGAGCGCAGGATCTCGGGCTTGGTGAAGGTCCCGGGGTTTTTGCTCTGGACATTGGGGAGCAAGGCCACTTTTGAGCCTTTGTGGACGAATTTTTCCATGCCGCCCACGAGCTCGACGGCCTTGGCCGTCATCGCGGCGTAGTCGCTGCCCGACGCGACGGCGACATCGATTTTGTCTGCGGCCATCGCTGAGAGAGGCCCATCCGCCAGGCTCGAGATCAAGCGGTTGCCCAAAACCGCCGATGCTCCGACGGCGGCGCTCTTTTTGATGAATTCTCGTCTTCCGATTCTGTTAGCCACGACATCCCTCCTTAAAAAATTGTTATCGCTAAATCAGCATTAATTTATCATAAATTTCGAATAACTCAAACGAATCCGGAGGAGCGAATATCCTTGGGAGTGGGCCGCGAGCATCACTGACGAGAGAGCTTTGGCAAGGGATGAAGCGACCTTGAGGGATTTAGCCTAAAAATTACGGCTTTTTCGGGAAGCCTCTTTGAGGCCGGCGAGCATGTTTGAGCTGGGAGGATAAAACAGATAGGCCGAATTGTGGACAAGGACATTTTTAGACGCGGCTATCAAGCATGCGAGAATCGCAGCCGCCGGAAAAGCCGAAATTTTTATGGCGTGAAAAATCCCGTTAGGGAGCGAGTCCCTTGCCAAGGCTCTCTCGTCCAACCGATTAGCCTGAGCGCCGCTTTCCCGAACCCTTTACTTGCGTGGGCCCTTCCTTTATTATTAGAAGGTCTATACGGAGAATCCATGACCATTCAGTCTACAACCATTATTTGTATCCGCCACAAGGGACAGATCGCCATCGCCGGAGACGGCCAGGTGACCATGGGCCAGACCATCCTGAAACAGACGGCGAACAAGATCCGCCGCCTGTCCAAGGGCCAGGTGCTGGCGGGTTTTGCCGGCGCCACTTCGGATGCCTTCGCCCTGTTCGCTCGATTTGAGGGCAAACTTGAGGAGTATAAAGGCAAGCTGTCCCGGGCCGCCATCGAGCTGGCCAAGGATTGGCGCCTGGACAAGGCCCTGCGCCGCCTGGAAGCGTTGATGATCGTCGCCGACAAAGAAAGCTCCTTCCTCATCTCAGGGACGGGCGATGTGGTCGAGCCGGATGACGGGATCATCGCCATCGGCACGGGCGGTCCATACGCCCTGGCCGCGGCGCGCGCCCTCGTCAAGCACACAGACCTGTCGGCCAAAGAGATCGCCCTGGAAGCTATGAAAATCAGCGCCGGGATCTGCGTTTATACGAATGACCAGTTCATCGTCGAGGAGCTTTAAATGCCCATTCCGCTTCCCAAGAGCTTTGAAAAATCCGACGAGAAACTCCGCGATATCGACGAGGAGTTGACCCCGCAGGAGATCGTCGCCGAGCTTGATAAGTACATCATCGGCCAGAAAGCCGCCAAAAAAGCCGTGGCCATCGCCCTGCGCAACCGATACAGGAGACGCCGCGTTCCATCCGAACTGGCCGATGAAATCGCCCCCAAAAATATCCTAATGATCGGCCCGACCGGCGTCGGAAAGACAGAAATCTCGCGCCGCCTGGCCAAGCTCACCGCCTCGCCGTTTCTCAAGATCGAGGCCAGCAAGTTCACCGAAGTCGGCTATGTCGGCCGGGATGTGGAATCCATCGTCCGTGACCTGGTCCGGATGGGGGTGGACATGGTCAAGCAGGAGAAGATGGAAGAGGTCCAGGAAAAAGCCGTAGCCAATGTCGAGGAAAAGCTGCTCGACCTGCTCCTTCCTCCCCTGCGGCGGAGGGATAATTCGGTCAGCGAGGAGGAATACCAGAGGTTCAACGAAACGAGGGAAAAGCTCCGCAAGCAGCTCCGGGACGGCGCCCTTGAGGAGCGGATGGTCGAGATCGAAGTGAAGGAAAGAATGGCGCCTCCGTTCGAGATATTTTCCAACCAGGGCGTGGAGGAGATCGGCATCCAGATCCAGGAGCTCATTCCGGGCTTTCTGGGCGGAAAAGCCAAAAAGCGCAAGATGAAAATCCTGGAAGCGCGGGAGTTTCTGATTGACGAGGAACAGCGCCGGCTGATCGACATGGACCAGGTGGCCCGCCTGGCCATCGAGCGGGTCGAGCATTCCGGGATGGTTTTTCTCGACGAGATGGACAAGATCGCCGGCCGCGAATCGGGCCACGGCCCGGAAGTCAGCCGCGAGGGCGTCCAGCGGGACCTGCTGCCCATCGTCGAGGGCACGACGGTCAACACGCGCTATGGGCTGGTCAAGACCGACCATGTCCTATTCATCGGCGCCGGCGCCTTTAACGTGGCCAAGCCTGCCGACCTCATTCCGGAGCTCCAGGGCCGGTTCCCGATCCGCGTCGAGCTCACCTCGCTCAACAAGGAGGATTTCGTCCGGATCCTGACCGAGCCCGAGAATGCGCTCATCAAGCAATATATCGCCCTGCTCGAGACCGAGGACGTCCGTGTCGAGTTCACCCCGGACGCGATCGACGAGATCGCCCAGATTGCCGAGGAGGTCAACCGCGACTCGGAGGATATCGGCGCCCGCCGCCTGCATACCGTCATGGAAAAAGTGATGGAGGAGATCTCGTTCAAGGCCCCGAATGTCAAGCTGAAGAATATCGTCATCGACAAAAAATATGTCCAGGGGCAGTTGAAGGAGATCATGAAAGACCAGGATTTGAGGCGCTTCATTCTTTAATGAAGAAAATTGTCTCTTCCGCCGCGGTTGTCGTGCTGCTCCTGGCGGCCGCGGCCTGCGGAAAAAAAGGGGGAATCCTGCCCCCGTTTGTCTATGTCCCTCAAAAAGCGGAAAACCTGAAAGCCGTCCAGCGCGGCCGGCATATCCTGCTCGATTGGACCAACCCGGAGTCCTACACCGACGGCAGGCCGCTGGCCGGCATCTCAGCCATCGAGGTCTGGATTTATGAAGCCGGAAGCGCTCCACAGTCCGGCGCTCCAGTCCTTACAGCCGGAGAATTCGAATCCAAAGCCCGGCGGCTGGCCGTTATCGAACAAATAGAACCGTCCCTTCCGGCTCCAAAAAAGGAACCTCAGAAAAAAGAGGGTCTGGCCAAGCCCAAGAACATAGCGCCGAAGACCGGAGAGCAGATCTATAAATATCTCCTCACCGAAAAGGACCTGAAGTCCGGCAGGCTGCTCTTTGCGGTCAGGGTCAAGGAGGCAAAAAAAGGACGCACCTCGGATTTTTCCGACCACGCCGCCGTCAGCCCCCAGCCTCTTCCTCTGCCGCCGGGGAATATCCGGACACAGGTGTTCGAAGACCGGATCCAAATCGGCTGGGATGCACCTCAGGAGAATTTCGATCATTCTGCGCCGGCCCGCTTGAAAGGTTATTACATCTATCGAATCGACAGCAGCCATAAGCTTCAGTGCCTGAATCCCGGTCTTGTCCGGGAAGAGAAATTCAACGACGCCAATTTTCTCTTCGGCCAGACGTACCGCTATTTCGTCCGGGCGGCGGCTTCGGAGGCAACCCCTGTCCAGGAGAGCGAGGACTCGGCGACGACGGAAGTGACGCCCAAAGACGTCTTTCCTCCTGCCGCGCCGGCTGGATTGACCGCCATTAAAGGCGCGAACTTCATCACCCTCATCTGGGACGCCGGCCGCGCAAAGGACCTGGCCGGCTATAAGGTTTGGAGGCGGGAGGCCGGCCAGGACCGGTTTGTCCCGCTGACCGCCCAGTCGATCCTCGAGAACACGTACACCGACACTTCAGTTGAAAAGGACAAACGTTATGAATATGCTATAACTGCGCTCGATCGCAGCGGAAATGAAAGCCCTAAGTCGGAGACCGTGTCTGAGATCATCAAGGATGGGTGGCCATGAAAATCTACAGGTTTAAGCACGGCGACCTCATCGCCCACGGCGTCTTGAGGGAAGAGATCCTCTATCCGGTGACGGGCTCGATTTTCGATCAATTCCAATTCGGAGACAGGGGGATCCCCATCGGCGAGGTAATGCTCCTGCCGCCGGTCGAGCCTTCAAAAATCGTGGCCGTCGGGCTGAATTACAGGGACCATGCCGCGGAGCGGGGGAGTCCTCTGCCCGACGAGCCGCTGCTCTTCATCAAGCCGTCCACGGCCGTGATCGGCCCGCATGACATGATCATGTATCCCAGGATGTCCAAGCGCGTGGATTACGAGGGCGAACTCGCCTGCGTCATCAAGAAAAAGGCCTATCAGCTGAACGAGAGAGACCGGGCCGAGGACTATATCCTAGGCTACACGTGCTTCAACGACGTGACGGCGCGCGACCTTCAGGACAAGGACAAACAGTTCACCCGGGCCAAGTCCTTTGACACGTTTGCCGCGGTCGGGCCGTGCATCGCCACCGGCCTCGACCCGTCGCGGCTGAATATCAAGACGTTTCTGAACGGCAAGCTGCGGCAGTCCTCGAACACCAGGAACCTGATCTTTTCCATCCCGTTCCTCGTCTGCTTTATCTCCAACATCATGACCCTCCTTCCCGGCGATATCATCACGACGGGGACGCCGGCCGGGATCGGGCCGATGCAGCCGGGAGACCGCGTCGACATCCAAATCGAAGGCATCGGGACACTGTCCAATCAAGTCTTAACGGTGAGATAGAGGCTCGGACTGAGCCGCGAATTTGAAGGGAGGAGATCATGAAGTTTTTCCTGGATACGGCCAATCTTGACGAGATCCGAGACGTGGCAAGCTGGGGGATCCTCGACGGAGTGACGACCAATCCGTCCCTGTGCGCCAAAGAGAGCCTGAGATTCGAGGACCTCGTCAAGGAGATCTGCGGGATCGCCCCGGGTCCGGTGAGCGTGGAATGCGTATCCGAAAAATCCCCGGACATCATCAGCGAAGCCCGCAGGCTGGCCAAGCTGGCCAAGAACATCGCTGTCAAAATCCCCATCACCATCGAAGGGCTCAAAGCGATCTATGCTCTGTGCCAGGAGGGGATCATGGTCAACACGACGCTCATCTTTTCGGCCAGCCAGGCCCTGCTCGCGGCGAAGGCCGGGGCCAAGTTCGTCAGCCCGTTCATCGGCCGCCTGGATGACATCTCGGAAGAAGGGATGGCCTTGATTGAGGAGATCGCAACGATCTTCGACAACTACCGGATTACGACCGAGATCATCGTGGCCAGCATCCGTCATCCGCGCCACGTCGTCGAGGCGGCGCTCATAGGGGCCGACATTTGCACCATTCCTTACTCGGTGATGGATAAGCTCGTCAGACATCCCCTGACCGATATCGGCATCGAAAAGTTTTTGAAAGATTGGGGCAAGGTGAAAAAATAATTGAGCGAGGCCGAGGGCCATGACCATTGAAAAAAAATTAGCGGACCTTAGGCAAAGGATTCAGTCCGCGGAGCTCGGCGGCGGCCGGGAGCGGATCGAAAAACAGCACCGGGCCGGAAAACTTACGGCCCGCGAGCGCATCAACCTTCTGCTCGATGAAGGGACGTTCCAGGAAATGGACAAGCTGGTCGTCCATCAAAGCCGCGACTTCGGGATGGAAAAAAAGCAGATCTACGGCGACGGCGTCGTGTCCGGACACGGCCGGATCGACGGCCGGACGGTGTTTATCTTCGCCCAGGATTTCACCGTGTTCGGCGGCTCGTTGAGCGCGACCAACGCCGCCAAGATCGTCAAGATCATGGACCTGGCCATGAAGATGGGGGTACCCCTAATCGGGCTCAATGATTCCGGTGGCGCCCGCATTCAGGAGGGCGTGGCCAGCCTGGCCGGCTATGCCGACATCTTTTTGCGCAACGTTCTGGCCTCGGGCGTCGTCCCTCAGATTTCCGCGATCATGGGACCATGCGCCGGCGGGGCGGTGTATTCGCCGGCCATCACCGACTTCATCATCATGACCAAGGACATCAGCAATATGTTCATCACCGGCCCGGACGTGATCAAGGCCGTGACGCATGAAGACGTCAGCATGGAAGAGCTGGGCGGCGCGGAAACCCACAACGCCCTGAGCGGCGTCGCCCATTTCGCCGCGGAGAACGAAGAGCATGCCCTTGCTCTTATCCGGGAACTGCTCTCCTTCATCCCCAACAATAACATGGAAGACCCGCCGGAGAAGGCGACGAACGATCCCGAGGACCGGACGAGCGACGAGCTCAATACCATGGTGCCCCCGGAGCCCGATCAGCCGTACGATATCCGCCGCATCATCCGGGAGGTCCTGGACGACAATGACTTTTTTGAAGTGCAGGCCGAGTATGCCAGGAACATCGTCATCGGGTTCGGCCGCCTGGCCGGAAAGCCCGTCGGCGTCGTCGCTAACCAGCCCGACCACCTGGCCGGGGCCCTGGACATCAATGCCTCGGACAAGGGCGCCCGCTTTGTCCGCTTCTGCGATGCCTTCAACGTCCCGCTGATCACGTTCGAGGATGTGCCCGGGTTTTTGCCCGGCGTCGCCCAGGAGCACGGCGGCATCATCCGCCACGGGGCCAAGCTTCTTTATGCCTTTGCCGAGGCCACGGTCCCCAAGATCACGGTCATCACCCGCAAAGCTTACGGCGGGGCGTATTGCGTTATGGCCTCCAAGCATATCCGGGCGGATATTAATTTCGCCTACCCCACGGCCGAAATCGCCGTGATGGGGCCCGAAGGGGCGGTGAACATCGTCTACAAACGCGAGCTGGAAGGCCATAAAGAATCGGACAAGGTGCGGCTGGAAAAAATCGAGGAGTTCCGCGAGAAATTCGCCAATCCTTACATCGCCTGCGAAAAAGGATATCTTGACGAAATCATCGAGCCGCGGCTGACCCGGCCCAAGCTCGTCGCCGCCCTGCGGATGCTCGAGAACAAGCGCGACAAGAACCCGCCGAAGAAGCACGGTAACATTCCGCTTTAATTAAAAGCAGTCATTGCGAGGAGCGAAGCGACGCGGCAATCTCCTCTGGAGGAGATGAGAGACCGTTAGCCTTATAACATGTCGAAAATGTTCCGCAAGATCTTGATTGCCAACCGCGGCGAGATCGCCGTCCGCGTCATCCGGGCCTGCCGCGAAATGGGAATCATCCCCGTCGCCGTTTACTCGGACGTGGACCGTAGCGCACTTCATGTCAAACTCGCCCAGGAAGCCTATCATATCGGGCCCGCAACGCCATCGGAGAGCTACCTCAACATCGAGAAGATCATCGATGTGACCAAGGCATGCGGGGCCGAGGCCCTCCATCCCGGATATGGATTTCTGGCCGAGAATCCCAAGTTCGTCCAGAGATGTGAACAAGAAGGTATCGTCTTTATCGGTCCGCCTTCCTATCCCATGGACGTCATGGGGACGAAGACAACCTCCCGAAAAATGATGGCCGATATCGGCGTCCCAATCATCCCCGGCACGGTCGAGCCGATCAAGAATGAAAAAGAGCTGGCCCGGAAAGCCGAAGAAATCGGCTATCCCGTGCTTCTCAAAGCGGCCGCAGGAGGAGGAGGAAAGGGGCTGCGGTTGGTGAAGCGGAAGGGCGAGCTGCGCTCGGCCTTCGAGATGGCTCGGTCCGAGGCCCTGTCGAGCTTCGACGACGCTTCCGTCTATGTCGAAAAATATATCGAAGAGCCCCACCATATCGAAATCCAGATCCTGGCCGATCACTTTGGCCACACCGTCTATCTTGGCGAGCGCGAATGCTCGATCCAAAGACGCTATCAGAAAGTCATCGAGGAAACGCCCTCACCGTTTATCGGCGCGGAGACACGAGAAAAAATGGGCGCCATCGCCGTGAAGGCCGCCTCGAGCATCGGCTATCGGAACGCGGGGACGGTCGAGTTCATCGTGGATAAAGACCAGAATTTTTACTTCCTCGAAATGAACACACGTCTCCAGGTAGAGCACCCGATCACCGAGATGGTCACCGGAATCGACCTGGTCAAGTGCCAGATCGAGATCGCGGCCGGACTGCCGCTTCGCTTCGGCCAGGAAGATATCCAGCCGCGGGGAGCGGCGCTCGAATGCCGGATTTACGCAGAAGATCCCGATAACGATTTCATGCCGGCGCCCGGAAAAATCATTCACCTCCATGCGCCGTCGGGCGGGCTCGGCGTCCGGCGCGATTCTGGCGTCTATGAAGGCTATACGGTGCCGCTCGAATACGACCCGCTTCTGTCCAAGCTCATCACCTGGGGGATGACGCGCGACGAGGCCATCCGTCGCATGCTGCGGGCCCTTTCCGAGTACCAGGTCTTCGGGATCATGACGACGATCCCATTTTTCAAGCGGATTCTCCTCCATCCCAAGTTTCAGGCCGGCAACTACAATACCCACTTCATCGCTGAACTCGAGAAGGAGGCCGGCGTCGAGGAACCCGACGTGAAACGGGCGGCCATCATCGCGGCCGGGATCAAGAGTTTCCGCGACGCCAAAGCCGAGCCAAAGCGGACTGGCGGCAAGGACGGAGGCAGTTCCTGGAAGATCCAGGGAAGAATGCAGAACCTGACAAGCAGGCTGTAGATGAACCTTGTCTTTTGGCACGGTCAGGAAGAGGTCAGGCTGAACCTCGAAGAAAAAGGGGAAAACATTTTCCAGGTTGCCCTCAATGGCCGGACGCACGCCGTCCGGGTGGAATTTCTGAACGGCGATGAGCTCCTTCTGAACATCGACGGCAAGGTGTTCAACATCATCATCCATTCAGACCCTCAAGCTCATTCGGTCTTCGTCAACGAGAAATTTTTCAAGCTCGAGAAAAAATCGGCTTTGAGAATTCTCAACGGCGCCAAGAGCAAGATCCGGAAAAGGGAAATCAAGACGACCATGCCGGGACGCATCGTCCGGATTCTCGCCGCGGAAGGGGAGGAGATCCAGGAAGGGCAGGCTGTGCTCGTTCTCGAAGCGATGAAGATGCAGAACGAAATCAAATCGCCGCAGGCCGGCCGCCTGACCTATCTCCGGCTGAAGCCCGGCGACCATGTCGAAACCGGCGCCCAGCTTTTTTCTGTGGAATAACGTTTCCGAGGCTGGCGGTCTTCTCGCTTTTCTGGTAATCTTGAGCGGAATTCAAAGCCGATCATGACTAAGGACCAGGCTCGCCTAGCGATCATTTTCTCGCTGACCTATATTCTCTTCTGCGTCATCGTCAGCGTCTTTCCCTACGAATACTATGACTCGGATTCGTCCTGCTACAGCAGCATTTCCCAAAAACTGGCCTATCAGCCGATTCAAAAATGGTGCGCCCCGCAGTGGTGGGGGCACGGCGGAAACGAAGGGCTTTTTCAAGACCATCCGCCCGGAATCTTATGGCTGCCCGCCATCCTGGTTCGCCTCGGGATCAAAGGCTCCGTGGCGGCCCTCTGCGCCAATTTTTTCTACATCCTGCTCAGCCTGTATTTTGTCTTCAAGCTGGCCAAGTTCTGGGGTGAAGCGGCGTTTGGATGGGGGGCGGTTTTCGGTTTTGTCCTGACGCCGATTTTTCTGCAGTATCTTATCCGAGCCAACCAGGAACATCCTTTGAACCTGGCCATTGTGGCCGGCATCTATGGGCTCGCCCGGAGCCGGGAGTCCCTAGGCTATAAAGTCCTTTTTATCGCCGCCCTCATCTTTGCCGTTTTCATCAAAGGAATGAGCGCCCTCATCCTGTCGATGTTGGCGATGATTTATTGGCTTGTTGTTTCAAGAAACAGAAAGACATTTTCCTTGATTGTCTTCGCCCACTTAATAGCCTTCGGCGCTATCTTTTTATTCGAGCTGTGGTACAAGGGAATCACCCACACCGGTTTTTTGCAAGCCTACCTGGCTTTTCAGGGGGGGAGAAGCATCGGTGCCGTTTTTCATCCTGGCCGCAGAATTTATAGCCTCCTCTGGTATAGCGCCCGGGCCCTCTGGTTTTCTTCTCCCTGGGTGCTGTTCCTTTTTTATGGAATCTGGAGGTCGAAGAAAGAGAAGCCCGGGCTATTTAAGGATCCCTTTCTGTGCTTTCTCCTGATTAGCGCGCTCGGCATCGTCTTGTTCTTTTCCTTGTCGGACCGGAAGGCGGACCGCTATATTTTTTCCGCCTATTTACTCCTGGTCCTGGCCGGTGTCCGGGTGCTTCTGAAGACCAAGCCGAAGGTCGCAGACTTTCTCGCCCGGCAGAAAAAACATCTTCCCGTTTACTTGTCCCTAGCCCTCGTCATCTTTGCCTTTCTCAGGATTTTCTTCCATTCCCGCCTCTACCGCTTCATCCGATTCTGGCCGGATTAAAAATTCCGGGGACACGTACCGACCTTTTTATTACCACCTTGATTGGCCGAGCGGGTAGTGGGGTTAATATCTCATATTTAGGATTTTGATCATGTTTTAAAAATTCGGTACATGTCCCCGAATTTTTTTGGTATATTTAGAGTGAGGGAGACTAGCCCAAATTTTGAAGATGAGAATTAGAAGGCTGAAATCTCTGATTGCCTTTTCGCTCTTGGTCCTCCTTCTGCTCGGCGGGGCGATCTTCTTGAAGAACCTGATTCTCCATCAGGTCAAGAAAAAAATCGAAGCCACGCTCCATTATGCCCGCCTCCGTCTGACAGTGATTCCGCCCGCTATCGTGCTGGAGGATGTCCGGACGGTTTCGGCGTCGCCGTTTTTTTCCGCCGAGCAAGTCATCATCCAGATCCCGTTTCTCTCGCTGCTGAAGAGGGATAGGCCCCTCCGTGTTTTCATCGAGCGCCCGGTTTTGCGGATTTACGAGAATCCCCGCCCGGACCAGAAGCAAAAAGTCGCCCTGAAATTTCCCCTCCCGATTTCCATAGAAAACGGGTTTATCAGAGACGGGGAGTTCTATTACTGGGGAGAAAAGACAAGCTTTACTTCCTATCGGATCAAGGCTTTTTTCCGGCAGGCCCAGGACCGTCTAGTCCTGCGAGCCGAATCGGATGAAAATTCCCTGCTGCTGGATTCCCTGGATTATCCCCTGACTGGGAAGGCCAGCGTTTCTCTGGAAGGAAAAGGAAACACGATTGCCATCAATAGAATTCGGGCCTTCGGCCCAGAGTTCATCATCAAGGGCCAAGGCGTTTTATCCAATCCCGAACAACCGGAATTTGAAATCCAGGCCGCTCTTCATGGCCATACGAACTTGATCCAGGATATGTTCGACCTACCGTTTAACTGGATGGGGACCGCCGACGGGAAGGGCA
>Ga0315284_10006966_pt1 | contig 16122 bp, 13 predicted proteins | sample YL17G09_16_MG_FD_203696 | JGI IMG/M metagenome (GOLD analysis project Ga0315284, IMG submission 203696) | Sediment microbial communities from Yellowstone Lake, YNP, Wyoming, USA - YL17G09_16 | ecosystem: Environmental > Aquatic > Freshwater > Lake > Sediment | place: USA: Wyoming | collected... | reverse complement strand
GCATTCTGTTCCATATCGCAACTTGGCAATTTCACTCCATTTCTCGGCTAGAGGGCCCACTCCTTCAATCAATGACACGCCCCGATGCTCGTGATCGGTTTCACTCAAACCAGCATCCTGCAATGCCCCCATAAAACTCTTGTTATGCTCAAGTACATGGCTAAAAGGTCCATGCCCGATATCATGTAACAATGCCGCTAGGTAGAACTCCTCACGTAGTCCAGACTGAGAAAGCCATTTTTGCAGAGAGACTCGACCTAGATACTTTTGTCTTGTGCCAACTTTGACACGTGACTCTGCAATCCGTCCCAGCCACCAAGACCCGATTGAGTGAGCAAACCTAGTGTGTGTAGCAGAAGGAAACACTAGCCAGGCGAGCCCCGCCTGACGCAGATAAGCTAGTCGACAGAACTCTGCAGTAGAGAGAATCTCTCCAGGGTCAAGCTCATCCTCTTTGTCAAGGTTAAAAGAACGTCCGGGTGAAGGGAAGCCTCGCTCAAAAGTGATAGTTTCATAGAGCGGATCATAGTATTCAAGTCTGTCAGGCTTCATCGAGTTTTTCCACCCGATGCATCTTTGAACCTCTTGTCTAGCCAATCAGCGATTTTTTCATAGTGTTTGATGCTCTTTGAGGTAGGTGAACTGATTACAAAGACCTTTTCCTCGATAGCTAGATCCAGGTCATAAGGGATAAGCAAATCAAACTTGCGGTTTTCACCCAATCGCTTCTCCAGACTCTTGACTCTAGATACCGCGTCATCGACCTGTGGAACTTGCGTCACCACAAGAAACGTTTCCGGAGGATCACGTATGTTCGATATGATATCCAAGAAGAACCTCAGACCTTCGGCATTTTGCCGATTTGGTCTCAACGCGATTATCAGCGAGTCTGCATTCCGTAGAGAGGCCGCTGCAATTTCGGCGAAACCAGAACGCGTGTCTACCAGAATGAAATGTGGATTGCAGTGGTCTTCTATGCTTTCTACAATTCTGCTTAATACCATTGACATGTCATGTCCCGCTTCTAGAGCAGCATTGAGTTTGTGCGATTCAGAAACAGAAGGCAAGAGCCACAACTTGCCTGCCGCGTTCTTCTCAGGGATTTCTTCGGTCAAGTCTATCATAACACTCCCTATAGGTGGACAAGAAGCAGAAGAGAGCATGTCCTGCAAAGTGAGCTTTGGTTGTACGTTGAAGATAGTGTGAAGGCCTCCAGCTTCAAGGTCAAAATCCAAACAAACTACTCGAAAACCTTGCTTTGCCAGAATGGCCGCTGTATTGGCCAACAATACTGATCTTCCGACGCCTCCCTTGAAAGAATAGAAAGATACTATATGTGCCATAACCGATCTCCGTTCCTTGTATTACTTTGAAGCAGATACTGCCGACTTCTCGGTGAATTTCTCCTGGAATTCCTTGTCCTGTAAGCTCAAATGCTTCTCCCTAATCTTCCTCCATATGATATCTCCAATATCAGTGGAGTCCAACGCTGCCCTAATGGCATCACGCAGATCATTCTCTCTTAAGCTAATAGTACCCACGGCACCCTCAAGTGAGTATTGTATCAAACCCTTAAGTGCATCATAAGTGTAGCATATAAGTGGCCTACCATCGTCCCAAAGACCAGTAGGATCATCTCTCCATTCGGTGCTTACCGCCCTAAACAGCATTTCTCCTGCACCGATAAATTCCTCATTCACCATGTCAGGATCTTTCACTTTGATCAGTGAAAGCAGAGATAGAAATGATCCGATATATTTCCGGTCGTCGTAGAAGATAGTCCCACCCCCAGTTGGATTCGGCAGAATATGAAACGTATCTATTTGAAGCGTCGAGGCATCCCTTGGCGTTTTCATCTTTGCAAGAACCGTAGACAGCGCCTCTTGGCAATACTCACGAAGCGGATCCTCTGGGCGTCTTCCGATGTGATAGACAATCTCTAGGGCATATACTGCACTCACAGGTATGTTGTTACGTCTTATTTCGTCCATCCAGAATGCCTTTATGGCGTCATCATATTGATGCTCAACCCACAAAGGAACCATCTGCAGTTTTTCTTCTGCTCTTTTGCATAGACTCTCGTCTATCCATCTGCGAGCCACTTGAGTTCCAAGAACTCTTTGCAGCGCAAGCGAAGCTATGTGTGTGAAGAACAGGTTTGCATATTTTTGCGGAGGATCACGATCACTTCTCTTGTTGATACCAGCCCATCGTGCTCCATTGTCATCTACCACGCATGATTCGTCAAGAAACTCACTGGCAGATGTCGCTGTTCCTCGCATTAACTCCATCAGGTCACCAGGTATGCTTCTTTTTGTGACGCTTGCAAGATCAACAATATTGCAGATGAGATTAAGCAGTGTCGCCGCAGAATCTACGTAGTCCACCGGTATGTCAACATATGGGTAAGGAGCAGCGCTGAATCCTCTGTAACCTAATCCATCTGATTTCTTCTTGGTCAAATCATCCTTTTCACTTACCAAGGATCCCCGAATCTTCAACACGTTAGCTGCCCTTTGATAGAGTTCCTCTGCTTTCATAGGAGGATCAACAAAAAAACTCGAGGCTAATAGAAAAGGTTCAATTAAAGTGTTCAATGCGTCCGCGTCTTTCAGCAGCCCGGTATCAGATTCGTTGTCAACCCAATGAAATGTCCCGTCCTTCTGCAACTTGTATGCGTTCTCGCTGCAAAGGTATTCCCATGCTCTTTTTGTTGTTGAACTTGTCATATCGTCAAGTTGCCTGCGCTTCCTTTCACCCAACAAGTATCACCATGATTTGTATTTGATTCTAAATATCTGGTAACTATGAGATTGTGACTCAAACACTTTTAAGCTTTGCATATACCTCATCAACTCGGAACGAGCATGAGGGGGCCAAATGCTGACGTCGCGCCACGGAACCAGGTTAGTAGCGCGCATGCGTGTTCCTAAAATGGTTAAAAATGGTTTTAATTCCGTTTTGCAGACTTCTCCCGGTTCGAGAAGGCTCGTTGCCGCAAGGAATTCAGGAACAAACGCAAAGTCCAAGACTGTCCTCAAATCGTAAAAAGCGAATAAAAACCATTTTACACCAATTTCGGAACAAGCATGCGCGCAAGACATAGCGTGCGCGCTTGGCAGTAGAAGATTATTTCAAAACCCATTTATGCCAAGCCGAACTAGTATAATTATTGGTGAATAGAAGAAGAGTCGTCAACCGTGGAAACAAAAAGAACGATAAAACTCGTTATCATTGTTGCGCTGATTGCTCTCGTCACCTCCTCGAGAACTAACGGTTCAGCAGTCCGAACAGAGAGCAAAAATGCTAACAGCATACCAAATGCAGATGAGTTTAAAACGTATGCTTCAGTCTCCAGAGTTGTTCCGGATTCCCCAGGCTATGTAACAGTATCAGGCTATCTTTCCTACGAAAACAATGCAAGTGAACAGAAACCCATCAGGTTTGCCACTGTAGATCTCTACGATAGAACATGGTATACAGTTGACACTCTTCTCGCGACTACTCACACTAATGCTCAAGGCTTCTACCAGTTTCCTCCTGTTGAAAATGTTGACGAATTGGGTGGTCAGGGAACACTTGACCTCTACATATTCATCGTCTGCGACTCCGAAGCCGTCAAAGTGGTGCCAACTTTGCCCGTGAACATCTGGCCCTACCGATGGCATTCTGAAATAGAATGGGACGTTCCAGATGGATCTCTAACCATTGACGGTGTGGTCCTGAATGGCACTAACAATGGTAGCTGGGGAATTTACGAATCAATACTTAACGCATACATGCAGACAGAGGCCGAAGTCGGATACGAGATTCCAAAAATAACCGTGGTTTGGCCATGGCCCTGGACGCATTTCGGCCAGATATGGGTTCTACAATACATTGGAATTGAAGGCGGTTACGAATGGGATCCTGATGTCGTGGATCACGAGTATGGCCACTGGGTTATGAGTTGTCTCTACGACGGAAACCTTCCGCCAGTGGATTATGGTTCTGACGAAGTGCATTATTGGGACTCGCATGAGACTCCAGAAACCGCTTGGGTTGAAGGATTGGCCGACTTCTATCCATGTGCCATCCAAGGAGACAGGTACTTCTTTGGATATGACCTTGAGGATCAATGGCCAAAAGGAGATGACGTTGAAGGAGCAGTTGCCTGCTTACTGTGGGACATTTTTGACTCATCAGATGATGGTCGAGACACCGTTTCAACGGGCATCGGAGAAATATGGTCAGTCCTCCAGCAAGACACTACAGAAGGACACAATGTTTTCGACATTCACGAATTCTGGAACGAATTGCTAGCACATTTCTGTCCAGATTCCTTCTCAAAACAACAGTTGTGGGGAATCTTCTACGATCACGGCATCAACAAAGACTCAACGTGCCCCTCCAACCCAAACGTCTGGACAAGCAGTCATCCTCTCAGAGAATGGAATTCCGACAACACCATTGACGCAGGCTGGTCCAACGCCTCAGATGACCTAAGCGGAATACGAGGTTACTCAATAGAATGGGATACGGATCAGTCGGCCCTGCCAGATGCAACAGAAGACCTTGACACATCTTCCTGCACAAGCACTCCATTATCCAGCGGAAGCAACTGGTATCTCCACATAAGAACCGTGGATAATGCAGGAAACTGGAACCCAGATGCTTTCCACATAGGACCATTCTATATCAACACTTCCGGCCCAAGCGAACCTTCTCTGAGCGAAAGCCAATGCGGCTCAAATTGGTCCACACACAATTCACCTTACTTCGAGTGGACAGATTCCGGAATTACTGGAAGCAACGCAAGCTACTATGAAGGATGTGAAGACGACGGAACTCCCTTCATTGTTTCAAGCCCTTATCATCCAACGTGGGCCGATGGCGTTCACATATTCAAAGTCCGAGCAGTTGATGCTGCAGACATCCGAAGCGGTTGGTCAAATCTCATCACAGTCAAAATCGACACAACTCCCCCGACATTGGCCATCTTGTCACCTTATGAAGGGCAGACCGTAGACTCGTCAAACGTCATAATTTCGTGGTCAGGCTCAGATGGAACAGGTTCAGGCATAAACCATTACGAAGTCAAACTAGATATGGGGGGTTGGATTGATGTAGGACCATTAACCCAGCACATGCTTTCAGGGATATATGATGGAAATCATACGATCACCGTCAAAGCAGTAGACGAAGCAGAAAACCAACAGGAAAGCTCTGGAAACTTCATCGTGAACACAGCTCGACTAATAGATCACGAAATAATAGTTGACGATCAAACATTCTATATAGTAACCGAAAGCAACTCCACAATCTCAAACCTGAGATTTGACAAAGACCAAAAAGGAATCACCCTAGACGTTGAAGGATTGGCTGAAACGACAGGCTTCTGCAACATCATAATTCCAGCAGATCTCCTCGGATCGCCTTACACGGTAAGAATCGACAATTCCACAATTCTCCAAGACTACAGCCCTCCATCGAATCAGACCCACTTCTTCCTCTATTTTTCATACAACCATTCAGCCCACAGGGTGGAGATAATTGGAACAACCGCAGTCCCTGAATTCCAATTGGTTTCTATATTCCTAGTACTCCATGTCTCAACAATGCTTATCTTAGCCTTGCGGAAAAAACCAATCGAGAACCATGAGAAGAAACGTGGGTGTGCATAGAGTCTTAGCTATCGAAAACTTGTTCCTTGCTACCAGCTGAAGCGCGTGTGTTTAGCCACGACTACATGGTACAAAAGACAGAAATAACCCTTTCACAAATTCTACTAAGCAAGCCAGGAGCAAAGGGAAGTTCCTCGAAAATTGAGGTAGGTTACATTTGCGGGGTTGCCCTAGCGCCTTGCCACTAAAAGACCCGCTACATACTCCAGTACCGGATGCTCATTCGCGTGATAGAAACTGAGGTTTGAAATGAAATCCGTCGTGATAGAAGAAGAAAGCGTCGCATCCGCTGCCAGAGAGACGATGGAGGCGGTTTTAGAGCAGGGCATCGTAATGCAGAGGACAGTCGGAAAATGGTGCATGATGAAGTTGGGCATGGCAAAACTCCATGAACTCCATAACGTCATGATCACAGTGACTAACCCTTTAAAGCGCTGGAATAGCAGAGTAAACGTCGGCATGCTCACAGAGACATTGGATTATCTGCTTGGACTGAACCCTGGGTATACGCACAAATCCTCTTGGGGCTTCTACAAACAATGGATTGAAAGGCGTACTGGAAAGTACCCCTACACATATGGAGAGAGAATCTATGGGCTTAAGAATGAGGTCAACCAATGGAACAAGGTGGTCCAACTACTAAAGAGAGACCCCACAACGCGACATGCCCACTTGACTATATATAGACCCTATGACCTGACTCGGCAATTCGTACCATGTAACGTGGCTTGGCACTTTCAGGTAGATGACAATGGAAGACTCAATATGATGACTTTTTGTAGAAGCCAAGATGCCTTGAAAGGTCTATTCCTAGATTTTTTTGCCTATTCACATTTCTTGGAGCAAATGGCTCTGGCGACAAATCTGCCGATGGGAACCTATACGGCATTCGAAGCTAACCTTCATGTATATGACAAAGATACAAAGAAAATTGATACAGATTTTGCAAGACCCACGGAGCCTTATTCTTGTGGTATCCGTCCTGAAGGTGCAGAGCTACTGACCAGAGGGCATAAGAACGTCATAGCCGAACTGGAGAAACAGATTTTTGACATGAAGAAATTTCCAGAGACTGAAGGAACCAATCTGCCTAACTATTGGAAGAATTGCATCATCTTTATTGGGTTGGGAATGCTCGCTGAGTCTCAACCAGATTTGAAGAATCTTATGGCAAAAGTCAGCAACAGAGAGATACTTTGGACTCTGAAAAAGAGGTCATTATCGAGGGAGAACAAACTCATGGAGAGCAAATCGGAGGCTGCGAACCGAAATTCCTAAGTTAACTTGCAGATAATGTATAAGCAGGGGTCACGATGTCTGCTGAATATAGATTTCTGAGATTTGAAGTGGTTGGCATAGCAACGCTTATTTTTCTTGTGGTTGGAGTTCTGCCAATTCTTGATCCAGCTTCTTTGAGATCATGGATATCAGATGCTAGTACTGTAATCGCTCTTCTCGGAGGGCTCTTTTTGATTTCTCTCCCTCTGGGCTATGCAGAACACCAAGTCGTCGTGAACGTTTATCGCTCACACAAAACTCCTCGGGCTGTGTTTGAAGTCCTTGAGGACATGGTGCTAAGTGCCCAAGATTCAGTCAAGAGCTCCGAAAAACCTTTCTTCGCCAAGTTTGATAACGTTCGCAAGAATTCGTTCTTGACATCCCTGCTTGACGTGATTATCTATTCGCAGAAGAATACAGACCCAGGAATCTATGATCGACTTAGTGGTCACTGGTCCCATTTCTATGCTCGAAGAGCAGTAGGCAAATACGCGCCACTTTTCTCTATTTTGCTATGGTTGAGTTTTGTTGTTTTAGGATTCCTTCTTTCCTGGCCAATTGTTTTTAGATTGACAAACTTTGTGATTGCGGTCCTTTGGTTTGGCGCCGTTCTCGGGCTGTGCGCACTATTCATCGATTCTTATGCAAAGAAAATATGGTTTGAGATCAGTTTTCTTGAGACATCTACCGTGCTCGCAAATAGGAAAGAGACTGAACCGACTGTTCTAAAAGTCGTATCAGCAATGATCGAACACCCAGAATACATCGAACGTGGAGACGGCTATGGAGCTGCTATCTGGAGACTATAATTGGAAATCCCAGATCCGAAAAGGGGTAACCAAATGGATAGCCCGATGAAAATCTACATCGCTGGCGCAATTCGAGGAGAACTACACTTAGCTGGGTACTTTGACAAGGTAATTGAGATCGTAAGAGACTATGGTGAACCTTTAACCGAAAAATTGGCATACACGATGTACGAGCTTCCACAACATGAAAGCCCAGAAGAAAAGGTTTCACGAGAAAAGCGAGTGGCCGAAAGAGACAGAAAGATGATCCGAGAAAGCAATGCAGTGATCGCCGAAGTTTCGGGACCTTCGACAGGCACAGGCTGGGAAATCTGCTACGCGACTCGCAAACTCAGAAAGCCTGCTCTTTGCTTGTATAGCTCACAATCACTCCCCTCACTGATCATAAAACAAGACAATTCGCAGTACACACTTGTCCAAGAATATTCTGATGAGAAGGAATTTACCGCATATGTAAGATGCTTTCTCGAGGCTGTAAAAAGATTTGAAAGCGTAGATAAAGTGAGAAGAATCCTGCGTAGTTTTGGAAGAACAGACAAATCGAATATCTTTCCTTATGAAATAAAGAAGTTTGTGGAGTCCTCAGTTCAAGAAATTCCAAGCTTTGCCCCAATTGATTTTACCGATGCTCAAGACTTTGTACAATTTCTGTTCCGGAATTTGATCCTGCAGAAAAAGTGGGTTCGCCTGAAAAGCCAACGTATCGGCTCAACGTTCGTCAGCGGTAGGAAGGCTCGAATAATCAAGGCACTGTCCAATTTCGAACATCAGATAAGTCTTGCTGAAATCTATGACCGTCTAGGAGAAGACAAGATCAAGTACACGTACCCAGCTTTCGCGAAAAACATGCGAGCTTTCAGGAAAATAGGACTCATCCTATCGAAAGGAGGTGGCGAATCGCAAATTGGTCAGAGTCAGAGAGGCACCAAGATCAAAGATCAGATCGAATTGTTTCCGCGCCTAGATTCCGGAGAACTAGACACGAGGTCATCAAGGTCTGCCCGAGTGACTGTAAGCGACTTGATCACAGTCAGTGATCACTTGCGACATCTTGCGAGTTTCCTAGAGAAAAATGGATCACGACCACTGATTGATTTCTTCCAGAGGTCAAAGCAAGCCAAGTGGTATTCAGAAATTCCAGAAGTTCAGTTCTCCAATGTCGACAAGACAAGCACCGAAATGCTCTCCGACAAAGAATTAGCTAGGAAACTCGTCTCGAATCTGCTTCTGGAATGTCGGACATTCTGGAAGGAGATTTATTCGTCTTTTGCTTAATCTCCTAGCTTCCCACAAAAGACAAAAATAGCTCATGACCTAAATCTAATAAGCGAAACTTGAATCAGGCCTGCGAGTGATGTAGTAGGGATACCTTTGCGGGGTTGCCCTAGCCTGGTAGGGGGCAGGCCTGCTAAGTCTGTGGTCAGAAATGGCCGCGTGGGTTCAAATCCCACACCCCGCGCCAAATCCACGTGTTATCTGAAGATTTATATGTAAGCATCATCAATCTGTGGTTGGTGTTTGTTGTGGATGAGCGCAGGGAGGCTTGGTTTGATAGAATATACAGGCCTAGTCACTCGGAAAACAGTAGGCATGCGGCGGAGATGGCTTTGCGGGCGTTTGACAGGGTTCTTGGTGAGCCCGTTGAGGTTTTCATAAACAAGGTTAAGCTGGGTAAAGCTGAGCCCTACGCAGTTTTTGACAAGTTTGTGGCCGAGCTTGATAAGGCTCGTCTAAGCCCGAACTCTATTCGAGGGTATGTGAATAGGGTCAAGCAGTATTTTGCTTACAATGATGTTTCTTTGGACAAGGACGTTTTTCGAGTTAAAGTTGGTTTGCCCAGAGTTGAAGAGCCCGACGATAGGGCTCCAAGCATTGAGGAGCTCAGGAAGATTCTTTCGTGGGGAAAGCTTAGAACAAAGGCGTTTGTTCTGGTTTTGGCAACCTCTGGAATGAGACTTGGTGAAGCCATCAAGCTCAAGGTGGGCGACATCGGCTTTGACTCGAAGCCTGTCAAGCTGACACTATCGCCAAAGGTTGCGTCTAAGACCGGTGAGAGAAGAACCACCTACATTTCAGATGAAGCAACGGAACTTCTCAAGCAGTATTTGGCGGAGAGAATTGGAGATGCGGGCTCATGGGTCTTCGTTTCCGAAGCTGATAGCGCCAAGCACATGAGTGAAGATAGAGCTTGGAGGACTGTGATTGACTGCGTTGAAAAAGCCGGGCTTGGAAAAACAAAGGAAACAACAATGCATGAGAGAAGAAAGATTCACCCTCACAGCTTCAGGAAATTCTTCTTTTCAAGAGTTGTAGGCGTGATAGGCGAGACCGCTGCCCACGCGCTTATGGGACATGGCTCATACATGAAGACATACTACAAACGATCTGAAGAGGAAAGGGCCCGAGACTACCTCAGGTGCATCCCTCACCTGACAATCTTGGGAGAGTCACCCGACAAGGATAAGTGGAAGCAGGAAGCAAAACTGGAAGCTATCAGGGCTTTTGCTCAAGCGCTAGACATAGACCCCATGCGTCTGAGAATAGAGAAGCAGAAAGAGCTCCGAAGAGAACCTACAGTCGAAGAAGAGATAGGGACCATTCAAAACGAAATCAGAAAAATGAGGTCAGGAAACAACGATCCGCAAAAAATAATAGCTGAAAACCAATTGCCGGAGCATTTAGCTGAAGGATGGGAATTTGTGTCTGTACTTCCATCGAAGAAAATCCTGATCAGAAAAGAAAGCTAGCGTATTCCATTCAGAGAAGGGCTACTGGTCAGACTGAAATTCCGACAAGAGCTTGCACAATTTTTCGACAAGGCTCTCTTTTCTCCTGTAAGCCTCTTCGTTGATCATCGCTATCAACTTATTCGTCACCTGTTTGTAGGGTTCGATTACATTGCTGATAGCGTAGTCGAAGAACTCGTGTCTCAAGGTGCTTAGTGCTTCTTTCTCAGTCTCCTCATAAATGTATATACAGTCTCCTCTAAGTTCCCCTGAAAGCTTGTCATCACCGCTTGGGACCCACTTCACTTGGAGCTCGTAGCCTAGGTTCAGGGTTTGCTTCAGGCTTTCCAGCAGAGATAGAAGTTTTTCCTCCAAATCCAACCCACCAACACTGCTTATACGAGCCTTTCTTCGATCTTGTCTGGTCCGTTTCCTTTGTTGAGCATCAGCTGACATTAAACTATGCCCACTCATCTGTAACGATCAGCCTCACTTGGCTTCCCAGAGTCATGTCCATCGTCTCCTGAAGGCCTGAGAAAAACTGTCTGGCCATCCACGAAAACAAGTCCTTGATGAACAGCGATGGCGTGAATGTAGCAGAGTTCATGATAGACACCGTCTTCCCTGAGGACAAGGCTCTCCTTACTCTTGACAAGACACACGTCAAGATCTATCGGTTTTCCACAGAACCCGCACTCCACATGAACGTTGGCATTCTGCTGCGCGATGAATTTATACACGAAGTCCGGGAACCTTCGATCAAAAACATCGTCAACCATACCTACCCTCCTCTGCAATCTTCAAAGTTCATCGCGCGCGCTGTAAAGACGGCTAGAATCGCATTCTGGACACTTAGCGTTTTGAGCCTGAGACTCAAGCGTCACAGCTCAGCCTCCGACTTTCTCAGTAAGGATTGTTGATACTCATAGCATTCTTTATGGGCTGGTTTGTGTGCGGTGAACTCGTCAGTTTTCCAATCATCTTTATAGATCGGCTTCTGGCAGAAATAGCAACTGCTAAACAAAGGTTCCTTCTTCTCATGCTCTTTAAGGCTTGATTCACTTATCTTTTCTGAGAATACAAGCTGTTTCTGTTTAGTTTCGTCAGTCAAGCTAGGAAATGGCTTAACTGCCACCCTAGCACTTATCTTGTCATTGTGGCTAGTCGTGTCTGGCTGGTGGATTTCGGCAAGTTTGCCGTTTTGCGCTAGTGCTGGTAAGCCTATAATCTCAACATTCGGTCTTGCGCCAATGGTATCTGACGTGACAGGTGATAAGGTGTGTTCCAAGTATGTTTCAAGTTCCTTTTGGTAAAATGAGTCGTATCCGCTTGTATTTTGCAAGATGACAAGTGAGTTAGGCTTATTTGCTATCTTTTCGTAAGTGTAAGGTTTACAATTCGCGTTTTCCTTCAAGTATCCGCTTCGCGCCAGTGTCTTTAAAGCCCTGGCTGCTGTTACTGCTGAAATCTTCAATTCAGATACAACTTTGTTCTTGTCAAGGACAGCTCCTTTGCTTTCAAAAAGGTCAAGGACATCTCGCTGTCTCCTTTCAATACGTGAGACAGTTTCAAGTATGGCGGCGCTCAAGATGTCTAGTCCAGTTCTGTAGTCTTCCGGTGCAGCAATAACGTATTTCTTGTCACCCACTCTAAATCTTACACGTCTTTTCTGGTTCAATAACGCAAGAACTTTAATGAAACTAAGTATCTTATTGAATTGTGTCCTGAGCGCTACTTGCTGCTCCATCGTAACGGCAACATCGATCAATGACAAAAGCTCTTCTGGGACGAAAACTATGACTTCAGCTTTCCAGTCTTGAGCTCTAAGAGCATTCTGAAACGCTTCTAGGCTTACTGTACAATCTTTATTTGGCTGGAGGAGGTCTCTGAGGCTTTCGGGAATGTATGAGTCGCGGGCTTCCTTAGCACACACACGTTTTGTGAGAATGTAGCTGGGGTTCATGCTCTGTTTTAGGACGCGTCTATAGAGATCTGGTTCAATGTCAATCTGGCTTTCTGTGGTGATGAAGTTCTTTGCGTTTGTTTTAGAACGTCCAAGGCTCATTTTTCCGGTGGCTTCATCTCTCATGGGGTAAATGGTCTGTATGCTTTCGCCTTCGCCTACTGCTCTCAGTCCTAATGTTCCGGTTTTGCTTTGCATTCCGCTGGCTTCGTAAATGATGAGAGTTCCATGGAATTCTTCAGGTATGTATTTAACGGCTTCAGGTGTGCTTGTTGTAAACTCGAAGACCCACTCTTCAGGTATCAGTGGTTTTACTGCGCGAATTGACTCATTCTTTCCGCTGCCTGAGAAGCCGCTGATAATACCAGAAATAGAGTATCTGGTTTGTCCACTTGCTATTTCGACAAAGTTTATCAGAAGAATGTTGTCTTCGCCAATTAGTCGTTTTCGACCGTAGATCAAAACAATCTTTAGAAGATCGTCTCTTTCAAGTATCTTTTCAGCGTTCTTCTTTTGCTCTTCAGTTAGCACCACAGTTTTGGGAGCTATTGGGCATTCTTCGCGATTGCATGCTTTTTCCAAGATTGAATCATGGCAGCCATAAACATAGTTGCCCTGTGCGGCAGATCGAATTGTGCTGTCAAGTTCTAGAGCGTCCAGCGCAGGATTGTTGAGACGGTTCCATTCCTTCATCATTTTCTGAACAGTCTGAGGTTGATAGCCGCGGAAATTTAGGTAGTAGCTTGCTAGTCTTATTCCGTACTCGTTTCTCAATCCTTCGCTTGTGCCTTTGGCCAGTTTGTTTATGCATGGCGGGTTTTGTCCTTTATACATTTTGTTGGCCAGGTCTTCTCGATCGAACCATGAGCTATCTTTTTTCGGTTGTCCTTGTATTCCAGCATTGTACAGGGCCTTGAGAAGCAGATCCTCAAAATCTTGTACTTCACTAGGAAGATTGTCGTTGAACTTGCGGTAGCCCTGGCTAGGAGCCATAATGCAGAGTTTTGCTTCCCCAAGGATCTCCAGAGCGCAGATATTGTGATAAGCTGAAACCGTAGCTGGCTTAACATGGCAATAGTAGACCAAATGTTTGCCTTTGGTCGGCGTTTCCTCTGTTTGCGTCACAGGAAGATAATTCAAGACTTCTTTTCCCTTCTCTATTACGTCATTCTCCAGGTTTTTTACGTCAAAATCAACACAAGCCAAGTAAAGGCCATTATCAAGTTTTGTTCCGCACACTGCAGCGAATTGGTTTGCTTCCTGCCAGGGTAGACTGTGAAACTCTTGCTCTGTCTGTCGTTCGTTTATCAACTTCCGCCAATCATGCAGCGGCTTCTTATCCTTCAATAAGACAATGTTGTAGCCTTGATTCCAGAGACTCTCTGCAGTTTTTTTCAACTTCTCTGTAGCCACTCCAGTCAATCAATTACGATTCTTGCAGCCTCAGTCGCAGCCTCTGTCACAGGGCGCACTCTCCACATTTGTTCCCGCTGGGTTGTCCTGGCATTTGGATGGATTGAGTCTCCTATCTCCGTTTTCTGCGTGCGGTGATCAAATCGTTCTGCATCTTCAAACGATGTTCAATGTCTAAGCGAATGATGTTGAGGCTTGCCAGAACGTCTTCATAAGGGGTGTTAGTTGGAAAAAAGAGTGCTGCTGTTGCGTTTGGTATGATTCTCATTGAGCGACCAAAACATTGCCTGATTCCTTTGGGTATGTATAGAACTCCAGATTCGGTGATTTTGGTTTCAATTTCTACCATTTTTCATCTTAGTTATTATAAGCGGAAGCTTATGTATAGATAATTGAGTATCTAATAGATAGGATTCGTCTCTATGCCAGAAATCAACAAGCTCGACTTGCTAAATTTCATATATAGCCAACAAAAGAAGAAACCTGGGTTGAGATTTCGCGAATTGATGGATTTCTGCAATTGCGATCCCAAGGGAAAGAGAGATGAGAAGAAACCCGCAAAGGTTTCCTATGGAACCCTGATGAAATACAAAAATGAATTGACTTCTGAGGGTTTGATGAATAAGAAAATAGACCCTGAATCAGGAAGACCTGTGTATCGTGTTACAGGGAAAGGAAAGAAGGCAGTTGATAAATACCGAATGAAGGCCGCAATTGATTCCCTTCCGGAGCAACTGCTGGATCCTTTTGAGAAGCTTTGGGTCTTTATCAAAAAGGTAGAACCAAATCGAGCTTTAGACACGTTCTGCTTCACATTTGTGGGAAATACACCGATCGCTTTTGGCAAATCAGTGGAGGCGTTGCAGGACCATTTGGAGTTCGAGGAAAAATTGCGTAGACGCTACAACCGTGAATTTGCAAAACTGAATGACGAATTAAAAGCCCTGGATTCTGGCGATAAGCTAGGTCAAGCCAGAATAAGGAGGAGGATTAGCAAGGAAGTCGGATGGACTTTTGCTGAATACCTAAAAAAACAGCCGATGACGACAGAGAAGGAAGTACAATGTATGCGCAGAAAATTGATATCACTCGGAATGCCTAAAGAGTTACTGGAAGAAATGCCGGAAGACGCTTGGCTCTCATGTAGTTCAGGTGATTGTGCCCAATGTGAAGACAACAATCAGGTGTATGCGCAAATTCAGATTAAGGACGCATGAACCCTTCAGCGTGAATGTAAGCAAATTCCTTCTTAGCAGCTTTCTGTGTTATATCTCGCCTCAAAACTCCCACTGTAGCCCTTTGTTTTCAAGTAGTCATTTGCCTCATCCAACGCTTTTTCAACTGGATTCGTCTTTCCTGTGTAATGTCCGTAGAAAGTGCTTACTGCGGTCAGCTTGTTCTGAAAGACCCCGCTAAAAGTGTAGTCCCTGGTGAGGATCCCCAAATCCTTCAATCTCCTCATGATCGCATTGAACGTGTTGTAGTCTATTCCCAGTTCCTCCGCAACCTTCTGCATCTTACCGTATCCAATCTTGTTCTGTTTGACAGCTTCCAATACTTTTCCCACTTCCAGACTGTTTCTGGGAAAAATGCATTCGCAAAAACCATCCAGAGTCGTAACGTACTCTTGTTTGTGGATTTGGATCAACGGATGCGGTGTATGCCTGATGCCAGTCTTAGCTCCTTTTGATCGCGGCAAACTCTTCACAGTCACTGATTTATATTATATACCAAATATGTTATAATCCAGGTTTATAAATTTTCGTGGAGCCAGGCTCTTCAAGATGCAGGTAATTGAGTTGAGCATATAAACCATGCATGATTTAGGGATTTGGACGGAATCATCAGGCTTCCACAGCAGGACTTTGTAAGCATCCTTGAAAACCTGTAGCATTATATGACTGCATTATAAAGTAACGTCGCCAACCAGAGGTAATCGGAGCACGCGCTAGATCACTGTTCTTTCGAAAGCTACAACTACCAGCAAATCGTTGAGAGCAACCGTTCCTTCTGGAGTTGTCGAGCAACTGAATCTCAAAGAAGGCACTCGACTCGAATGGGAAATCAGAGCTGAAAATGGCAAGCTTGTTGTTATAGTGAATCCTTTGAAGTAACCATCGTGCTCCTCTAGTGAGGCGAACTCCCATTGAATGAAATGTGCCCTGCGGGGTAAGCACACTATGACATCCTGGGCGGAAGTGTTGAGGAATTACTCATATCCTGTTAATCTCTCAGAATATAGGAGACGTGAATGCTTTCCAGGATATTTC
>Ga0315284_10006965_pt1 | contig 16122 bp, 13 predicted proteins | sample YL17G09_16_MG_FD_203696 | JGI IMG/M metagenome (GOLD analysis project Ga0315284, IMG submission 203696) | Sediment microbial communities from Yellowstone Lake, YNP, Wyoming, USA - YL17G09_16 | ecosystem: Environmental > Aquatic > Freshwater > Lake > Sediment | place: USA: Wyoming | collected... | reverse complement strand
CTCGCCATCACGGACGTCAACATCCTCATCCCGTATCCCGGGACGCCGATCTGGGACTACGCGCTCCGCCGGGGCCTCGTGTCCAGCGACATGGACTGGAGCCGGTTGACGTATGGGATGTTCGTGGACCCCAAAAGGCTCATCAACCTGTCGGAGCACCTGACGGCGGAGGAGTTGTGCCGCGTCCACCGCAAATTTCTCGTCCTGCGGTACCGGAAGGTCTTGTCGAACATCTTCTTCCATCCGTATCGGGTGGACCTCATGCGGGCGGCCGGCCGCGTGGCGGCCGGCGCGGTGACCGGCCTGGCCCGGCGGGCATGGCGGGCCCTGGCGGGACGCCGTACGACCAACGGCGAGAAGCATGGGGTCTGACCCCATTTTCCTGACCCCATTTTCGCGGACGGAGGCGAAGGGATGGCCAAGGTGTGTCTGGTGTCGAGCGCCGGCGGACACCTGACGCAGGCCGTCAGCATTGCCGGCGAACTTCAGGGCGAGCACGACTTCATCCTCTGCGTCTCGGGGTTCACGGCGGTCCGGGGCATCGAACTCGAGGAGATGTGGGCGGTCCACTTTCTGCCCGTCTACTGGGGTCACCGGGTTCCGTTCGGCGTCCTGATGGGGATGGCGGTCGCGCTCTGGAAGTTCTTCCGGATCTTCCGGCGCGAGCGGGTCGAGTACGTCATCTCGACGGGGGCGGAGGTGGCGCTGCCGGCCCTGCTGGTGAACCGCCTCTTTTTCCATCGCCCGTCGCTCTTCATCGAGTCGGTGTCGCGGATCGACACGCCGTCGCTGACCGGCCGCATCGCCTACCATCTGGCCGACCGCGTGTTCGTTCAGTGGCCGGGCCTTTTGCGGCATTACGGCCCCCGGGCGGAGTACCACGGGAGGCTCCTGTGATCTTCGTGACCATCGGCTCGTCGGAGAAGGGGCTGGACTTCACGCGGCTCGTCGAGGCAATGGACCGCATCGCCGGGCGCCTCGGCGTCGACGTCCTCATCCAGCGCGGGCCCGTCGACTACGAGCCGAAGCATGCCCGCCACGTCCGTTTCGTCCGCTTCGACGAGGCGCTGCGGCTCTTCCGTGACGCCGACCTCGTCGTCGGACACTGCGGGGCGGGGACGGTGCTCAACGCACTTGTCTTTCGCAAGCCCCTCATCATCGTGCCGCGCCGAAGGGACGCGGGCGAACTGGACACCGACGACCATCAGATGCAGTTGGCGCGCGAGTTGGCGGAGACCGAAGGCGTTCGCGTCGTGTGGGAGATCGAGCGGCTCGAAGACGCGGTGCGCGAGGCGCTTCAAGCGCGCGAGGTCCGGCCCCAACCGAGTGCGCACCGCAGGCAATTCATCGAAGCGATCCGGAAGTTTCTGACCTCGTCGCGCTAGGCCGGCGCGACCTCAGCCGGGTCGATGAAACGCCGCAGCCACAACTCCAGGTTCAGCGCCTTCCAGATGGTCTGGTAGGAATCTGTCCTTCCAGCCTGGTGGTCCTCGAAGAGGGCGAGGATGCGCTCGGGGTCGAGGTAGGGCCGGCCGCGGAACTCGGGCGAGGTGAACACCTCGCGGACGAAGGCCGACATTTCCGGCGAGCGCAGCCAATCGGAAATCGGCGTGCCGAAACCGAGTTTCCCCGCCCGCGTCCGGATGTCCTCGGGCAACACGCCGCGCATCGCCTCCCGAAGGACGTATTTCGTCTGGCCGCGGTGAATCTTGTAGCCGCCGGGCAGATTCATGGCGAACTCGACGAGGCGGTGGTCGAGAAAGGGCAGGCGCGACTCGATGGAGTAGGCCATGGAGTTGCGGTCTTCCTCGCGCAGGAGTTGCGGCAGGCTGACCTCGAAGCGCATCTTGAGGGCGCGGTTGAGCGGCATGCGGCGATACATCTCTTCGGGGACGGTGCTGGCGGAGGCCCATCGGCGGGCGAAGTCGGTCCGGATCGGCACGCGCAGGTAGCGCTGCGTCAATCGCCGCTTCAGGAACTTCGGGGCGAGAAAGAGCAGGGGCGCCAGAAGCCCGTCCCACACGCCGCGATGCCGGCGCCGGTAGCCGCCCAATTCCCGCGCGAGTTCCATCAGCCGGCCCCGCCTTGCCAGTTCCAGGAAATGGTATCCGTAGAAGAAAAAGTACCCGGCCAGGAGTTCGTCGCCGCCCTGTCCGTCCAGGAGGACCTTGATGCGGTGCTCGCCGGCGAGGCGCATCACTTCCCACTGGCCGTAGATGCTGGGGCCGCCGAAGGGTTCGTCCTGGTGGTAAATCAGTCGTTCGAGGTCGCCGAGGATTTTCTCCGTATGGCTGGTGGTGCGTTTGGCGTCGACGCCGGTCCGGGCGACGACTTCGTCCACGTAGTGGGACTCGTTGACCTCGGGTTTGTCGGGGAAGGTGAGGCTGAAGGTTTTGTGCCCTCGGCTGCGGTCGGGCGCGCGGGCGTGAAGGCCGCAGACGATGCTCGAGGAATCGAGCCCGCCCGACAGGCACGATCCGACCTCGACGTCGGCCCGGACGAGGCGCAGGAAAATGGCGTCGTAGAAGAGGCGGCGGAACTCGTCGCAGGCGGCGGCCAGACCGGGGTCCGACGGGTCGCGGAGCGGGATTTCGTAGAACCGCTCGATGGCCAGCCGGCCCGAATCCAGGTCGAAGACGGCGCGATGGCCCGGCCTCAGGGCCTGGATGTCCTCGAAGAAGGTCGCCTCGGTGTGGTTGTAGCAGTTGTAGGCGAGGTAATCATAGACGGCGAGGTCGTTCGGGCGGCGCGCAAGGTCCGGGCAGGCCAGGAGGGCCTTGATCTCCGAGGCGAAAACGAACCGCCGGCCGGCGTGCCAGAAGTGCAGCGGCTTGATGCCGAACCGATCGCGCGCGAGGAACAGACGCCGCCCCTTGACGTCGTGGATGCAGAAGGCGAACTGGCCGTTGAACCGCTCAACGCACGCCGGGCCCCACGCCTCGTAGCCGTGGACGATCACCTCGGAGTCGGTTCGGCTGCGGAAGCGATGGCCGAGCGATTCGAGTTCCTGCCTGAGGTCCGGGGCGTTGTAGATTTCGCCGTTGTAGACGAGCCAGAGTGACTCGTCCTCGTTCGGCATGGGCTGGCGTCCGGCATCCGAGAGGTCGATGATGGCCAGGCGCCGGTGGGCGAGCGTGACGCCGTCCGCGACGCGCAGGCCCTCGCCGTCCGGTCCGCGGTGGGCCTGGAGGGCGTTCATCCGCCGGCCGAGGTCGGGGTCTTCCCAGTTAAATCCCGCGATGCCGCACATGAGGGCAGGGTTCCTTGGAGTTCGCGGCGATTATACGGGGGCCCGGGGAGGCGTTCATTCCTTTTTCCGCCGAGGGGCTGTGCCGGGCGTGGCGGCGAGCCGCGTCCGGCGTTTTGGTGTTGCGGCCGAAACGGCATGGGCTATATTGGTGTTTGCCGAAATTCGCGACCAAACGGAACAGGACATGGCGGAAACTTCCTGCACCAAGTTGCCGCGCTGCGTCATCATCGGCTTGGACGGCCTGACGTTCGACCTGTTGGACCGCTGGATGGAGGAGGGGGTTCTTCCGAACCTGGCGAAGGTGTCGGCGACCGGGGCGCGGGGCGTTCTGCAATCGCTGGACGTGCCGCTCAGCCCGCCCGCGTGGGCGACGATCACGACGGGCCGCGATCCGGGCGGTCACGGCGTCTTCGGGTTTCTGCGTCTGCGGCCGGGTGGGTACGAGACCGAACTCATCGACGAGCGGACCTGCCGCGCGCTGCGCCTCTGGGACCACGTCGGCCGCGCGGGCCTGCAGGTCGGCGTCTTCAACACGCCGGTCACCTGGCCGCCGCGCGAGGTCAACGGGTACCTCGTCGGCTGTTTCATGACGCCCGACGTCACGAAGACGTTCACGCATCCGGAGGCCCTGGGCCGGGAACTTCACGAGGCGGTCGGAGGGTACCGGACGTGGACCAGCCAGGTCTATAGTCCGAGCACGCCGCTGCCCTACGTGCGAGAACTCGGCGACCTGGTGCGGATGCGGGTTCGGGCGATCGAGCATCTGTTCGAAACGCGGCCGGTGGACTTCGGAATGTTCGTGTTCATGGAGTCGGACTGGCTCCAGCACAAGGTCTGGCACGTGCTGACGGACCCGGCGCAGAAGGCGAGCGACCTGGCGCGCGAGTCCCGTGCGGTTTACGAGGCGCTGGACGCGGCCGTAGGGCGGATTCTGGAACTCGTCGGCCCGGACTGCAACGTCCTCGTGGTGTCGGACCACGGCGCGGGTCTGCACGACCGCGTCATGTACGTTAACAAGTGGCTCGCAGACCAGGGTTTCCTGGCGCTGAAAGACACGGCGCGGGGCCGGCTGAGGCGATTTCTGGAACGGCGGAAATTTTTGCCCCGCGCCTATCGGCTGCTGTCGTGGTTGCGGGGACGGTTCAACTGGATCGGCCGGCTCGTGCCGAACGTCCTGGCGGAGCGGGTTATCGGGTTCGTCACGTCGAACGAGGACGTGGACTGGAGCCGCACACGCGCCTACGCGCGCGAGGCCTTCGGCCAGATTTTCGTCAACCTCAAGGGCCGGGAGCCCGACGGCATCGTCTCCGAGGGCGCGGAATACGAGGCGGTGCTGGCGGACATCGAGAAGCGGCTCGCGGAGGTGCTGGACCCGCGCTCCGGCCGGCCCATCGTGACGAAGATGCGCCGCGGACGCGAGGCGTACAAGGGACCGTTGGTCGCGAGCGCGCCCGACCTCATCTTCGTGCTGGACGATTACCGCTGCACCTGTGCCGTGCAGTTCGGGTCCGACGCCGAGGGGTACTTCGGCGGCGTGGAGTTCTGCGACTCGGGCACCCATCGCCCGGAAGGGGTGTTTCTGGCCTGCGGACCGGACGTGCGGGCGGGAGTGCGGCTCGAAGGGGCGACCGTCGCGGACGTGACGCCGACGGTCCTGCGGCTGATGGGGGTGCCGATTCCGGAGGACATGGACGGCCGGCCGTTGGAGGAGATGGTTACGGAGCCGTTCCGCGCCGCGCATCCGATTCGCTTGGCGCCGAGGCGCGGGGTGGCGGCGGCCGCGGCCGCGGAGCCTTACGACGAAGCGTCGCGCCGGACGGTCGAGGAGCGCCTGCGTGAGTTGGGATACCTGTAGCGGGCCGTCCGGCTACCAGTCGTCGGACGTTTCGTAGCCGACTTCCACGAGCAGGGGCCCGGCCAATTCCTTGAAGATCCGTTTGTCCTCGTCGCTGAAGTCGCGTTGCCATCGGCCGGCTGCGTTTTTTTTCATGGGGCCGACCGCTTCGACGTTGGCGGGGAACCGGGTGGCGTCGCGCGACATGTCCTGGAAGTGGAGGACGTTTTCGTCCCACGGCTCGCCGAGGAAGTCCAGGATGCTTTGCATCGTTTCGCGGGGCGAGGCGACGAGGTCTTCGTACTTCACCTCCAGGTACCAGGGCTGGCCGCGGTAGGGGCGTGCGGTCTCGACGGCCTGGACCCACCGGCCGATGCACCAGCGGATGGGATGCCAGTTGTGCGTCGGGACGAGGCGGCCTCGGCGGACGACTTGGCGGGGGTGGGTGCGGAAGGAGCAGGCGACGTCGCGGCCGTCGCGGAGGATGTGGATGAACTTGGAGCGAGGAAAGGCGGCGCGGATGAACTCGAGGTTCAGGAGGTTGTCGGGGGACTTTTCGGCCCACCGCGGTTTGCCGGTCCTCTCGCAATAGAGGCGGAAGAAGAGGTCGGCGAATTCGGCGCGCGAGCGCGCCTGGCGGAACAGGCGCGCGACCTCGGCGCGGGGCAGGTCGAAGTTTCGCGCGAGCCGGCCGAGAAAAGCGGGCTTGTCGAAAAACAAGTCGGACTCAGGCCCGCACGAGAAGCGGCCGTGGGAATCGAGCATCACCCTGAGGAGCGTCGTGCCGCAACGCCCGCTTCCGCCGATAATGGCCGGCTCCGCGTCGGAGACGAACGTCCCGGAGCGCCGGTTGGCCGGATACATCCGCCCCAGGACGGTCAGCGCACCCAGGGCCAGGCGCTGAGCCTCGCCGGAGAGGATGGACAGAAGTCTTGCCATGATGGCCTCCTCAGTAGCCGTTTCCCGGAGGGCGCGCCGCGGCCGCGGATTGCCGCGACACCACGATCCGCCAGATCGTCTGCAGTTCCGCCAGGGTGATGGGCGGCCGGACGATCATCAGGACCGCCACGATGCCCAGCGCTGCCGGGACCGTGACCTGCGGGCCGAGGTCGGGGAAGTAGTGACCGGCCATCCATCCGGCGCACAGCACCGCCGCCCAGGCGGCGGGCAGGATCGTGTCAGCCCAACAATGGATGCCCAGGAGTTGCTGCGCGTAGAAAAACTGGAGGACCGTCGTCACGAGGCACCCGAGGACGAAACCCTCTATCATGCCGAGCGGCCCGAACCGCATGGTGAGCGGGACGCCCGTCGCCAGCGTCACGACGAGACGGACGACCTCGATCCAGGTGACCGCACGGGCCTGCATCGCGCCCTTCAAGAGCGGGCTTGTAATGGTCTTGAACGAGTCGAAGAAGACGCCGACGACCGCCATCGCCAGGAACAGGCCCGCTTCCTGGTAGGCGGCCCCGTAGAAGATCCCCAGCAGGCGGCCCGAGAAGAACGAATAGAACGTCAGGCCGAGGAACGCGACAAGGCCCACGATCCGCGTGCCGGCGCGCGCGAGCGTTTCAAGCGACTGCTGCCGGGCGTGGGCGTGGGCAAAGGCGGGCAGGAGCGCCTGCGAGATCGGCAGAAAGACCATCATCGTCAGCGTCGCCAGGCTCAGGGCGTTATGGAAGGCGCCGACGCCGCCCGTCGGGCTGAACCGGTTCACCAGGAGCCGCAGCAGCACCGGCAGCAGGCAGGCGCTCAGATGCGGCAGGTAGAGGTATCGGCTGGAGGCGAGCAGCCCCCGGCCTTCCCATCGCCCGCCGACGCGAAGTCCAAGGCCCTGCTTACGCAGGAACATGACCATCAGGCCCAGCGTCAAGAGCACCATGACGACCGACCAGACGACCCAGCCCCAGACGGCCATCCGCACCGTAAACCCGAGGGGGATCAGGGCGAGGAGGACAACGACCTTGAGCGGCTCGCGGACGATCGCGGCCAGGGAGGAGTACTTCATCTCCTGGCATCCTTCGAAGACGCTGGTCGGCACGCGGACCAGGGCCATAGGCACGATCCATAGCGCCGAGAGGGCGATGAAAGGCGCCGACGCGGGGCTCCCGATGATGCGGGCGATTGAATCGGCGCCCGCGAACGTGACAAGCGCCGCCGCGGTTCCGGCGACCAGGAGGATCGCCAGGGCTCGCAGCGCGACCGCCGGCACCTGCTGCCGGAGCCCGCGGCCGAGGAGCGACGCCACCAGCCGCGTCGTTCCCTCCGTCAGCCCCAGTTCGGACACCGACAGGAAGAAGACGCCGACGCTGGTCGCCAGGATGTAGGTGTCGTACGCGGAGGTGTCGTGGCCCTTCGTGAGGAGGTGGGATGCCACGACGTAAGAGAGGAACAGCCCGACGCCCCCAAGGCCCTGCGCGAGGAACAGGTACATCGTGTTCCCCGCGATCTTGCGGTATAGAGTGGTGGTGTCCGCTTGGGTCATGGGCTGTGTTCCAGCTGAGGCGGGCTGTCAGTCCCCGGCGCGTCGCGAGCCGGCCAACGGAAGTCGCCTTTCACCTTCCACAAGGAGATTGTGCCAGACCAGTCGCCCGCGACCTTCTCGATGAACGGAAGGGGCGGAAGGAGGTACACAAAGACGCTGGGGTATCCCCCGCCCTCGGCCTTCGCGAGCGGGCGGGAGAGGATTCCACTCTCCTTCACGCAGATGGACCCGACGCCGTTGGCGCGCAGCACCGCCAGCATCTTTTCGGGTCCATATTCCGTAAGGAACGTCGGCAGGCAGGGTTTCCCCGTTTCCGGGTCGGTCAGGTGATTCCAGACGACGGGCCGGTGGGCCTCGATCATGATGACTTCGCCGGGGTACATCACCCGCGTTTCTTCGGGCGTGTGCGTCCGGAGGTAGGCGAACACCGCCTGCTGGCCGGGCGTCAGACGCCGGGACGGGTTGACCCGCACCGCGGAACCCCCCAACTGGGCAAAGGCGACCGCCGCCAGCCCCACGAGCGCGAGCACCCAGTGTTTCTCCCACCAGCCGGCCGGCCACGATTCCGCCGCCGCGCCCGGCTGCAAGGCCTCTGGTCGTTGCGCCTGCTCGTGCACGCCCGGGTTTCCTCGTCTTCCCCAGTGGGCAATGAAACGGAAGGCAGGCCGGTATTATAGGTTCAGACGGGGTGAAAGCAACCGGCCTAGTGCTACTTTGACAACTTCGCGCCCCCGAGAGATGGGATAGCGCGGCGGGCATTCTTGCCCGCCGCGCGGTGGCCAAGAATGGCCACCGCGCCTCCGCTTACCTGTCGAGGAGCGGAGTTGACAAAGTAGCGCTATGGGGCGAGGGGGACGGTCCCGCCCTCGGCCGGCAGACGCGCGTAGAGCACGAGACCCCGGAACCGTTCGGGCGGCAGGCGGAAGAGGCCGGTCGCTTCGATCGCGCGGACCGCGTCTTCGCTCCACGTCCCCTTGTTGGTCGGCAGGACGACGAATCGCCACGGTCCCTGCGAAAACGCCTTCACGAAGTCGGCCGGCGGCGACGGCGGGCCGAAACCCAGATGGAAATCGGTTGGCTTCCAGTAGACTTGCGAGTCGGTCGGCAGGCCGGAAAAGTAGTGCAGGATGGCCGGGGCCGGCGCCAGGACGCGGTCGGTCGGTCCCGCCAGGCCGCTCTCCCGCAGCGACCCGAGATACCGGCCAAGGTCCACCGTCCCCTTCCACTTGCCGTGATCGTGCGCCTCGTAAAAGTCCGACCGGCGCATCCGGACGACTTCGCGGACGGCCTTCGGCAGGCTGACGGCCACGCAGAAGGCCGTAACGACCGCGAGCGCCACGCGCCGGCCCCGGCCGACGCGCTCGGGGGACTGAGCGGCGGCACGCCTCCGCAGCCGCGCAACCGCTTCCACCGTGCCCACCACGAGCGCGTAGACGAGCATCGGCATCACCGGCAGGAGGTACCGCGGCGCGACCGCGCTGCCGCCCAGCCCCAGCAGAAAAGCGACGAACGCGATCACGGGGCACACCAAAACCCACTGGCCGCGCCGCGCCGCCGTCCAGAGTCCGAAGAGAATGAGGGCCGTCGGAACGACGTTGAACCACTGGAGTTCCTGTCCCGTGATTGCCTCGCACAGGGCACCCGGAAGGCGGAGCGGCCCCTCGCCCAACTGGAGCCAACGGCTCCACAGGTCGAACCGGAACCGCGCGGAGATCGTAACGAAGTAGTCGGGGCCGGCGGACGCCGAGCCTCCCCGCAGGAGGAACCACCACGCCAGCGCACCCGCCGCCACGCCGACCATGCCGGCCAGCGTCGCCAGAAGGCGCCGGCGGTATCCTTCGCGGCGAAATTCCAGCGCGAGGCCCACAAAGAGGCCGACGAGAATGACGGCCGCCGGCAGGCGCAACGCCGTCGCCAGGAGCATCGCCCCCAACCCCGCCCAGCACCACGCCCAGTGCCCCTGCCGCGCCCGGACAAAGGCGTATAGCCCCAGCGCGACGAAGAACGCGCACGGGACGTCCGTCAGGATCCGCGTCGAGTCCACCAGCAGCCGGGCGCTCGACCCCGTAATGAGAAGCACGCCCAGCGCGAGCCCAATGTCCCCCGCACCGGTCTCCGGCGTGAGCCGGCGCACCGCGAGATAGGCGAAAATCACCGTGCCGAGCGCCGACAAAGAGACGAGGAGATTGATCGGCCAATACGCCGGCCCGAAGAGGAGTCGGCTGCCGGCGATGAGGACCGGCAGGAGGGGCGGTATTCCGCCCGCCGGTCCGCCGTTGAACTCCAGGCCGCGACCTTCGGCCAAGGAGCGCCCCAGCGTCAGGTACACGGCGCTGTCCGGCTCGATGGCCCACTGGTTGTTGAGCGTCAGGAGGTAGAGGACCGCGATGGCGGCCAGGAGCGCAGCCACGAGGAGCCGTCGGCGGCGCGAATCGTTCCCGGGGACCGTCGGCATCGTCATCATGGGTGCTTATCGTGCGTCCTGCCGCACGGCCGGTCAACGCAAAAACGGGAATGCAGTACGGATGCAGGACGCGCCTGCGGGGTGCAGCACAGATTTGTTGCGTTCAGGCGGCATTCCAGTAGGTGTCCCAGCGGCCGTCGGCCCAGAGGGTGACGAGCGAGGCGATGGGGTTGACGGAGGCCTGGTTCCAGCGCATGCCGGGGCCTTTGAGCCGCCCGCCCAGTTGTTTGCAGTACGATTCCATCGGGCCGCTGGAGATCGGCCAACCCATCGCCTCATACGTCGGATAGTCCAGGCGATCCGTCCCGGGACCGCCGCGATCCGTCAGCCGCTTCTATGCTGTTTCCGAACCCTCAGGGACTGCCGTCCTCTGCGCTCTCGGCGTCCCTTCGATCCCGGCCCCAACCCCAACCCCAACGGGGCAGGCGGGGCAGGCGCGCCGGGACTCAGGGCAAGCCTCTGCGGTTCAATCACCCTACTGAATGGCCATCACCAGCCGCGCTACCGCCCGATGCCCCTCGGACGTCTGGTTGACGATGAGTTTCCCTTCCAGGTACTGGATCGTCGCCGGGCCGCCCTCGTCGTCCCACGTCGCGATCCGCCGATCGTTCGCGTTTCGCACGTGACGTTTCACCATATCCACGAGCCGTTCCGGCGTCGCCCGGGTCGCATCCTCCGGCTCCTCGGGCTGGTTGCCGAAGATGTTCGTCCCCCCGCCCCCTTGGGATTGCGATGTGATGTCCCCGAGTTCGAACCGCGGGCCCACGAAGTTCGGCACGACCGTCACCGCATCGCGCACGCTATAGACCACCGTCTTCAGCGGCAGCCACGATTTTTCCAGCGTCGTCACGAGCACGTACCCCGCCTCCACGCGGTACCCGCACTCGCGCGGCAAGAGGAGGTAAATCGCGTCCTCGTAGCGCATCCCCGCGAGACGCATCGTTACGGGATGCGTCGATAGGTCGATCCCCGCCTCCTCGAGCGCCTTGTCGAGGACGACGGCGAACCCGCCCGCCGCGGCCAGCATCTGGAGGACTTGCGAGAGCGGCGTCGCGCTGAACTCAAAAGTTCCCGACGGTGTCCCGAGCGCGCGCCGCGTCCGCGCCGTCTCCTGCGCCTGCCGCAGCGCCTCCTCGCGCGCCTTGCGCTTCGCCTCCGCGTCTTCCGTCGTTGCCGGGGGTGCCACTGGCGGCTTGCCTGCCCCGAGCGCTGTCGTGGGGTCCGCCAGTGCGCCCGTCGAGCCTGCCGCCGGTTCCGCCGTCACCTGCTCCGCGACCGCCTTGATCTTTTCCGCATTGTCCCCGCGGTCGCCGTCCGAAGTCCCTTGCCCCAGGCCTCCGCGCCCCGCCGCCAGCGTGAGGAGCGACAGGCCCAGCCCCGCACCAATCGCCCATTTCATGGCCGCCCCCTTTCTCTTGCTCTTCCTATCTCTTATACGATTTTTGCAGAGGAGTTCCCGCAGATTCGTCCCGATGACCCGGCTTCGTCCCGATAAATCGGGACTACGCCGGGGCGAGGGCCGGGACTCATCTGCGGGCGTTAACGACACACGGCGCGCGCGGCTGTCGCCCGCCCAGGGAGGCCTTGTAGGCGGTTACCAGCCGGTGGGCTTCGCGGATCGGCTCCGGCAGGCGGTACCTCGGCGACGCGGCCAGGACCCATCGCTCCGCGCTCGCGAGGTCGATCCGATAGCCGACGCTCACGAAAACGGGTTTGACGCCGGTTTGCGTGCGAAGGGCCGTCCCGATCCGTTCCCGGCCGTCCAGGAGCGGCGCCCGCCCGCCGCGCCGGCGCCCGGGCTCGCGCGGGACGGTGCCGACGAGGAGGCTCTTGGCGCAGCCGATCGTCGGCAGGCCCAACGCCAGGCCCATGTGGGACGCGAGGCCGATCCGCCGGGGATGCGCCCGGCCTTGGCCGTCGCAGATTACGAGGTCCGGCCGTGTCTTCAGTTGCCGGAACGCCTCCAGCACCACCGGCGCCTCGCGGAAACTCAAGAAGCCCGGGACGTAGGGCCAGCGGGCGCGCATCTTGGCGCGGGAGACCTCAAGAATCTCCAGGGTCTTGAGGCGCATGACGACGACCACGGCCGCGATGAGTTCGTCCTTTCGGCCGGCCGAGACGTCCGCCCCCGCTATCGTTTCGACTTTTCGGAGCGGCGGGCCCTGGCGGACGCGGGCCGCCAGACGCCGCTGGACGGCGACCGCTTCGTCATAGGTCATGTCCCAGCGATGAAACTCGCGGACCTTCACGGCATCTCCTTGGCCTCGGGGAGCGATTCGGTGTTCAGGGGTTCGGCATCGGTCGGGGCGGGCGGCGGGCCGGGCGGGGCGTCGCGGACTTTCTTGAGGACCACGTCATCCCAGTACACGACGCCCTCGGGCCAGTAGGCGTAGAGGTCCACCCGGAGGAAGGTCGGGGCGTGTTCGGGGCGCGTGGCGGAGGGGACGAAGTCGGCCTCGACGGTGTGCCACTCGCCGGGCCCGCCCGGCGGATGGACCTGCCGGCGATAGGTCTCGCGGCGCTGGGGCGGCTGGCCGTCCTGTGCCTCGAACGGGCGGTAGCCCTTGAGGAAGATTTTGACGGTGGGTCCGAGGGTTTTGTAGCGGCAGGCGAAGCGATAGACGGCGCCCGGCTCGATGGGGAGATAGTCGCTGTAGAAGTCGAGGCCGTAGGACCCGGCGGTTGCGGCGCTCATGCGGTACGTGAGGACTTTGCCCGGGCCGTCGGGGTTTGAGGTCCAGGCCATTTCCTTTTCGACGGGTTGCCAATCGGCGGGTCCGTCGCCGGCGGCGTTCGCCTGCTCGAAACCGGAATTGCGGACGAGGTGGGGTCCATCCTGCCATCGGCGCTGGATGTCGGGGTCGCCGCGGAGTTCGCGCCACGGGTCCGGCGGAATCGGGATGCCGAGGATCTCGTACACCGCCTTGGCGACTTCGAGGGAAATGACCTGGTGGTAGGGGCAGGCGAGCACCTTGTCGGCGGTCCGGGCATCAGCCGGCCGGCCGGGATAGACGACGCGGAGGCGGATCTCGTAGGGTCTGGCGCCGGCGACGTGGCCGACGACGGCGACGTCGGCTCCGAAGCGGTCGCGGGCGAGTTGGGCGAGGCGTTCGGGGGGCGTTTCGAGGGAGACGGTTTCGCCGGCGAGGGCCTCGGCGACGCTCGAAGGGTCGTAGACGACGGCGCCGAGTCGGCGGGCCTTCGCGCGGAGCATCAGGCGGACCTGGTCGCCGAGCCCTTTCTCGTCGCTCGTGACGGGGAAGATGAGAAAAGCGGGCGAAGAGGGTCCCGGCGCGCCGGGATCGGCGGCGGGTTCCGCGCCACGAAGTGCGGCGGCGAAGGCGGCGCACGCGGCGAGGCACACGGGAGCCAATCGCAAGTGGCGCACGGCATTTGCCCTCCCCGTCACTTCTGACCGGCGGCCGGCGGTTCGATGAAGTGGATGCTCGCGCGGATGGTCTCGAGGTCTTTGGGCGCCCCGTCGTCGCCGGCGCGGGCGATGAGCACCAGTTCGAGCACCTGGGAGCCGAGGGGCATGTAGATGGCGCGGCACTCGGCGGGTCGGCCGGCGAGGAGGTTGCCCGCGTACTTTAGTTCGAGGGCCTGGCGTCCGCCGAGCGTCGCCGGCTGGGGCTCGGGCTTTGGGATTTTGAGGTTTTCGGCGGCGAGGCGGGCGCGTTCGGCGACGAAGTCGGCGAGCGGCTGGTCTTTGGGGGCGGAGAGCATGCGGAGGACGGCGACGGCGGCGCGGTCCTCGCGCGCGAGTTCCAGGGTTGTCGCGGGACCGTCGAGGTGCCTGGGGACCTTCCATCGCTCGTCGGGCCGGGCCATCTCGATGCCGTAGTAAGGGATCTGGAGGCGGTTGCCGCTGGTGAAGATCGGGAGGCGTCCTTCGGGCGGGGCGAGGCGGAGGGAGGCGAGGATGGCGTCGGCCAAGGTGCGCTTTTCATCGAGCGGCCGGTCGGCGAGGGCCGTCACGAGGTAGGCGAACCCTTCGCCGACGAGGAAGACGTTGCGGAAGTGCAGCCGCGCGCATCCGAGGCGTGCGGTTCCTTCGATGACGCGTGCGGGCCGACCGGCGAGTTCGGTTTCACGGGGCGCGTCGGCCTCGACGGCGTCGAAGCGGGCGGCCCATTGCTGGTGGACGACGTCGGCCAACTGGAGGAGTTCGTCGGCGTCGGCATGGAGGGTTGCCAGGCGTGGATCGACGGCCGGGCGGAGGGTGACGGAGGAACCGTCCGTGAGGTCCTCGACGCAGACGGTGTCGGCGTCGGGGACGACGAAGGCGACGAAGGGGTAGGGCGGCACGTGGAGCGAGTAGCCGAGGCGGTCGTTCTTGTAGCGGTCGGCCTCGAGGCCCGGGATGGCGGGTCCGCGCGGACCTTCCGGGACGTCCAGGCGTCGGGCCTCGGAGAAACTGGCGGCCTCGGCGACGATTGGCGCGGACTGCCAGACGCTGCGGAGCGTCCGGCCGCGGTCGTCGAGGAGGTGGGCGACGATTTCCTGACCGACGGCGGTGACGATGGCGGTTCCGCTGAGGGATTTCCCCGGCCCGGTGGGGACGGTGTGCGGGCCGAGGACGTGGACCAGGCAGGGGTCGGGGAGGACGGCGCCGAGGCGTTCGTCGATGACGAGCCAGCGAGCGGTGCCGCCGGGATCGGCGCCCCCGAAGAAGGATGCGAGGAGGGCCCAGGTGCGAAATGTGAGGCCTTTTTCGAGGGGGACCTCGGCGGAGGCGGTGTCGGCGCCGACGGTGCGCTCGAGGAGGAAGGAGTTGCCTCGGCGTCGGCCGGCGACGTGCCAGGCGCGGGAGCCGACGGCGACGCTCGAGTCGAGGGTGCGCGGGGAGCCGTCGGGGTCCACGTCGGCCTGGACGATCTTGAAGGATCTTGCGTCGGGGGCGGAGGCGCGGAGTTTGAGGAACGTTTCGTCGCGGAACCGGTAGCCGCCGTCCGCGAGGCGCTGGACGTTCATCGTGTGGTAACCGACTTTCCTGCCGTCGACGTAGAGGGCGTGCCATTCGCTGAAGATTCGTTCGGCGCCCGCTTCGTCGGCTTTCGTGGCGGATTCGGACGGGGGCGGGGTTTCATCGGGGGGCGCGGGGGCCCCGGCGAGAGCGGCAGAAAGGAGCAGAACGAGTGCAGCCTGTCGCATGACCGAGCCTCGGCGCGTCGGTGTCCGCGGAACTCTTCCGCAAGTATCTTCAAGATTGTAACGACTGTTGACGCAAGGAAGCAGACAAAAAAGAGGGTCTTGGGAATGAGAAGGGACTTAAGGCGGGTCCAAGTTAAACGGTGGAACGCGGCAAAAAAAGCTCTTCGAAGGAACGGATGAAGAAAGGGTCGGTCATTCCGGCAATGAAGTCAACTACCAGTTGGGCGGGTTTTTCTTTTTCCCAAGATTGGATATCCTCTTTGAGGAACTCGTACAGCACCTCAAGGCAGACAAGATGACGCGATCGTTTTTTGTCCTTGGAGAGAAGGATACTCGATGACCCTTTGGACTTCGCTTGCTGGACCAAGTCCAACAGTTGTTCGAACATGATCGTCATGGCTTTCTCAATCTGGCCGAAACGCGTTCTTACAACTTTCTCGTCGAGGTAGATGCGGTCTTCGTTAAACCTATTCAAGGCAAGTGTCGCTTTGTGGACTTTGGAGGACATGGATACCAAACTGTCATTGCTGTTCTGTATCAAATCGCCAATCAGCGTGCCGATAATTCTACTGTTATTGTCACCCAGTACCTTCTTAACGGTCGGCGGAATCTCTTTGCGTTTCACGATTTCCACGGCAATTGCATCCTCAAGGTCTCTGCCCAGGTAGGCGATCTTGTCTGCAAAACGCACAACACAGCCCTCCGTTGTTGCAGGGCGGTCGGAGAGTGCGGCGGCCTTAAGGTTCTTGGGCCGTTTGTTTCTGTCTGGCGCAATTCTCTGTTCGAACTTCTCGCCGCAGTGGCAGGCGATCCCGTCGCGCACAGCAAAGGTAAGGTTGAGGCCTGGGTGCTTTATGTACATTCGCTCTATCTTGTCAACCACTCGCAGGCTGTGGAGTTCATGTTGGAAAAAAATGTTGTGCTTTTTCGCCAAACGC
>Ga0315284_10006963_pt1 | contig 16122 bp, 16 predicted proteins | sample YL17G09_16_MG_FD_203696 | JGI IMG/M metagenome (GOLD analysis project Ga0315284, IMG submission 203696) | Sediment microbial communities from Yellowstone Lake, YNP, Wyoming, USA - YL17G09_16 | ecosystem: Environmental > Aquatic > Freshwater > Lake > Sediment | place: USA: Wyoming | collected... | reverse complement strand
AGGATCGCACACTAACTCGCTCTCGTCTAGCGTCGAGTACGCTTCTCAGGAAGTTCTATGCGGTTGGTAAAGTGCCATTTATAGTCGGTTGTATCCCGTGTGTCACGTTTCACGTTTCACGTTTCACATTTCACGTTTCACGTTTCACGTTTCACGCAACCCGTTTTCAGGAGTCATCCAATGCAAAACGTCCCCTCTCCCACCACCCTCTGGCCCCCTCCCGCGGGCTTTATTCCCGTACCCTCCCAGATAGACGGCATCGAACTCTACGCGCCCGCTCCCAAAGAGAGGCCGGACGAGACGCGCACCTTCAAATGCCGCTACTGCGGCGGCTCCATCGCCTACAGCGCCACCCAGCGCCAACTGACCTGCCCCTACTGCGGCCACGCGCAGGACCTGGCCGCCGAGGAGGTCGGGCAGGCGGCGGACGAGTTCGAGTTCACCCTCGAGACCATGCAGCGCGCCCGCTTCGGCTGGGGAGAGGCGCGGCGCGAACTGGCGTGCGAGGCCTGCGGCGCGGTCGTCGCCGTCGCGCCAGACGCACTGACCGACACTTGTGCCTTCTGCGGCTCCCACCGCGTCCTGGCCCGCGACGCCGCCGGCGACGTCCTGCGCCCCACGGCGCTGGTCCCCTTCGCCGTGGACCGCGAGCGGATGCAGGCGCAGGTGGCCGAGTGGTTGGGCCGGGGCTGGATGCACCCGCCGGAACTGCGGAGCGTGCGCGCGCTGCGGGAACTGGCCGGCGTCTACCTTCCTTTCTGGACGTTCGACGCCCACATCCAGGCCAACTGGAAGGCGGAGGTCGGCACCACACGGACCCACCGCTATCGGTCGGGCGGGGAGTGGAAGACGCGCACCGTCATTGACTGGCACTGGCGCTCGGGACAGGTGCACCTGCCGATCAACGACCACCTGGTGACGGGCACCGAGCGGGTCAGCCGGGCCATCTTGCGCAAGGTAGCCCCCTTCGACCTCAAGGGGTTGGTGGAATACGATCCAGGGTACCTGGCGGGCTGGCAGGCCAAGGGCTACGACGTGCAGTTGCAGCCGGCCTGGGAGACCGCCAAAGGAGAGATGCGGGAGCGGGCCAAGCGCGCCTGCTACACCGACACCGGCTCCCACCACGTGCGCAACTTTCAGATGGCGGCCGATTTCGCCGACGAGCGCTGGCGGTACGTCTTGCTGCCGGTTTACCTGGCCTCCTACCGCTTCGACGAGCGCACCTTCCAGGTGATGGTCAACGGGCAAACCGGCCAGGTAGCGGGCCAGAAGCCGGTGGCCTGGCTGCGGGTCTGGCTGGCCATCGCCGCCTTGCTCTCGCCGGGCGCTTGCCTGGGCCTGGCGGGCCTGCTGACGCTGCCGCTGGGCGGCCTGGGGGCGGCCGGGCTGGTGGCTGGGTTCGTCCTGTTGGTCGCCGGGCTGATCGGGGCGATCGTCCTGTTCAGGAAAGCGCGGGAGTCGGAGGAGGTGTGAGTGGGGGACAAGGAGACAAGGAGACAGGGAGACAAGGGGACAAGGGGACGAGGAGACAAGGAGACAAGGGGACAAGGGGACAAGGAGATAGGAGGCAGGATGCAGGAAGATAGGGAGCAAGAGACAAGAGGGGAGGAGCAGGGGCAGGACGCGGCGGGGCTGAGGGAGGCGTGGGGGGTACCGCTCGTGGCGGTGCATTGTGCCCGCTGTGGAGAGGCGCACCTGGTACCGGAGGGGGCGATTCCGCCGTTGTGCCCCGCCTGTTTCCAGGGGCCGGTCACACCACAGCCAACGGCCCTGCGGGAGGAGCCGCCCGAGCAGGCCTTGCCCTACCGCGTCTCGCAGTCGCAACTGGCCGGTATGTTGGAGCGCTGGATCAGGGGGCTGTGGTTCCGCCCCGCCGAATTGAAGGGGGCAGTGCTGGCGCAACGGGTGCGGCGCTATCTGCTCCCACTCTGGTTGGTGGACGGCCAGGTCGCGGCGGCCTGGCGGGCGGACGTGGGCTTTAACTACCAGGCCGTCAGTTACCAGGACCGCTACGGCGAAGGGCGAGGCTGGAGTTCGCAGGAGGTGCAGGAGCGCCGGGTGCGCTGGGAGCCGCGCGTGGGTCGCCTCGAGCGGGCCTACGAAAACCTGGCGGCGCCTGCGCTCGACGACCACCGCGCCCTGATGGGCCGCCTGGGCAACTATGACCTGGGCGAGCGCACCGGCTACAGCCCGCAGGCGGTGGCGGGGGCGGCCGTGCGCGTCCCCACGCTTGCGCCGGAGGCCGCCTGGCCGGGCGCACAGGCGGCTTTCGTTCAGGCGGCCCAGGAGGAGTGCCGCCAGGCCGCCGGCGCCGACCACATCCGCGACTTTACGCTCGAGGCCCAGTATAACGACCTCAACTGGACCTTGCTCCTGCTGCCGGCCTACGTCACCTGGTACCGCGAGGGGGAGCGGGTCTGGCCGGTGCTCGTCAACGGCCAGAGCGGGCGCGTGAACGGGGCACGGCTGGCCTCGACGCGCAAGGCCAACGTCGCGTCGCTGGTCCTGGGGGCGCTGGGGCTGCTCCTGTTCCTGCTGGGGGGGCTATTGGCGCTGGTCGGCGCCCCCCTCCCGCCGGTGGCCGCTCTGGGCGGGGGCTTGCTGGTGGTCGGCCTGCTATTGGCCGTCGTCGCGCCGCTCCCGGCCATCGGCGCGTGGGCATTCAACCGGCGTGTCATGGCGGGTGCGGTGTGATGATGATCTCCGCGCCGCCGAGTGCGCCCATTCAGAAAGATACTTGATACCTGGAGGGGCAGCGCTCCACACGGCAGGGATCGCAGGTGGAGCCGCAGGTGAGACAGGTATTGGAAGGTGTAGGAGGCTGGGGCGATCCTTTGGTCGGAATCCAGACTGTGCCGCACCGGCAGCCCAGGTCACATGTCCAGAAATGGAAGACCTCAATGTCAGGCTCTTCGAGTGCAGAATTGTAGAGGGCGCCGTCGGAAGTGACCAGGACAACCCGTCCACCAAAGCGCTGGAGAGACGGCCCCAGTTGTAGAGCCAGTGCCAGGTACAGGGCGTCAGCTCCGCCCAGTCTCATCCTGCCCGGTTGGGGTTTGTGCTTTTCCAACAGCCATCCGCTGGCGGAGACGTGGTTGTCCGTGATTCCCACCGGCGAAATCTTGCGACTGAGCAAATCGCTGGAAAGTGTGGCTTTTGCCAACCGGTATTGGTTGTCGTCTATCAGGTGCTGATTCAAAGTACTGATGAGGGCAGAGATAGTCTCGGAATAGGCAATATGGGGGATGAGGATCTTGCTGTCAGGGTAGTCATAGATTTGCAGGAGATTCCGCGTGCCGATGTCCGGGAAATAGATGCGGGCCAGAGCGCAGGCATCGAGGACGAAGTAGATCATGCCTCGTATTTCTCCCGCTCTTCACGAATGATCTCCTCAATCGGGATGGAGACCCCCGACAATGCCTCGTGTACCCTCTCCAGCGTGATGCCAGGCACGAGGTTTGCTTGCAGATGCTGGCCCAGATTCGATGGTCGAATTTCACCGGAAGCAATCAGTTTCTGGAATACATCGTCGGCAGTGACAGTCTCCTTCTCCCTACAGATGAACAGACCGTCGTCTGTCACGAAGATTACGGCCTCCTCATCCGGGCTGAAGCCCGCTTTTCGAGTGACGGTGAAAGGGATGTTCAGGTTGCCCTCGGGAGCGAGTCTAACCTTGATTTGAGTTAGTCCCATAATGGTTCACCTCCGCCGCTGGCCATCGTGCTCCACTGCTGGTATTGTACATCAGGATGATGGGCTGTCAATCTGCGCGACCTTTCGCTTCATTTTGACTTCTGCGGCAGTGGGGCTATACTATGGCTGCCATGCAACAAGAATCTCGTTGCCACGCTGACTTGGGTGAAGGAGGGGGTACCGTGACGAAGCCTGCCTCGCGCACGATCGCGGACCTGGAACCGGGGGACCACCTCTGCTGCATCTACGAGACCGACGCGGAACACCGGCAGGTGGTCACCCCCTTCTTGCGCCAGGGCCTGGAGCGGGGTGAGAAGGTGATGTACGTCGTGGATGCCCGCACCGCCGAAACCATCCTGGGCTACCTGCAGGACGACGGGTTGGACGTGGCACCCTACCTGGCGCGGGGCCAACTGGCGATCCTGACGCGCGACGAGACCTACATGCGGAACGGAGTCTTTGACCCGCAGGGGATGATCGCCCTGTTGCGCAGCGAGACAGCACAGGCGCTGGCGGAAGGGTACCCGGCCCTCCGCCTCACCGGTGAAATGACCTGGGCGCTGCGGGGGCTGCCCGGCTCCGAGCAGTTGATCGAATACGAGGCCCGCTTGAATGACTTTTTCCCCGGCAGCCGCTGCCTGGCGATCTGCCAGTACGACCGCAGGCGGTTCGATCCAGCCGTGCTGTTGGACGTGCTGCGCACCCATCCGATTGCGGTGATCGGCACGGAAGTCTACGACAACCTGTACTACGTGCCGGCTGTGGAACTGCTGAATGCAAATCCTGCGGCGGCGGAACTGCGCCATTGGGTGCGAAACCTGGCGGAGCGCCAGCGGGCGCAGGAGCGCATCCGGCAGCAGGCGAACCACCTGGAGGCCTTGGCCAGCGAGTTGGAACGGCGCGTGACGGAACGCACGGCCGAACTGCGCGCCAGCGAGGCCCGGCTGCGCACGATTTTCGACGGGGCCGCCAGCGGCGTCGCGCTCGTGGATATGGCGGGCCAGTTCCTGGAGAGCAACCCTGCCTTGCAGCGCATGTTGGGCTACAGCGGCGACGAACTGCGCTGCAAAGTGTTCACCGAATTCACCCATCCAGACGACGCCGCCGTCGCCCTGGACCTGTATCAGGAACTGGCGACCGGGAAACGTGACCACTACCGGATGGAGATCCGCTACACCCGTAAGGACGGCCAGGTGGCCTGGGCCGATTTGAGCGTGTCGCCGGTGCGGGGAAACGAGGGGGAGCCCGCGCAGTTCGCCATCGTGATGGCGGAGGATATCACGGAGCGGAAACTGGCCCAGGTCGCCTTGATCCGGGCGGAGAGGCTCGCCATTGCGGGCAAGTTGGCCGCCACGCTGGCCCACGAGATCAACAATCCCTTGCAGGCGGTCATCGGCTGCCTGGGGCTGGCCGAGGAGACACGGGCAGAAGGGGGAGACGCCGGCCGGTATCTGCAAGTAGCCCGCGAGGAACTGCGGCGAGCCGCCCGCATCGTCGCCCAGTTGCGCAACCTCCATCAACGCCCCCAACTGGACGAGAGAGAACCCACCGACGTGAACCTGCTCGTGGAGCGGGTGCTGATGCTGGGCAGGAAGCAGTGTGAAGAGCGCGGGGTCGAGCTGGTCTGGAACGCGGCGTCTGGCCTGCCGGTCCTCACGCTGGCCTCCGATCAGATCCAGCAGGTGTTCCTCAACCTGCTGCTGAACGCCTTGGACGCCATGCCGGAAGGGGGCCAGTTGCGGGTGGGCACGCACCATACCGGCCAGCCGGCCGGAGTGTGCGTCGCGTTCACCGACGACGGCATGGGCATCCCGCCGGACAGTCTCTCCCAAGTGTTCGAGCCTTTCTACAGCACCAAGCCGGAAGGGTTGGGGTTGGGGTTGTTCGTCAGCCAGGACATCGTCAAGCAGCACGGGGGCCGGATCGAGGCGGAGAGCCGGGTAGGAGAGGGGACGACGTTCACCGTGTGGCTGCCGGCGTGATCGCCCCGCACCCGCCACGTTCGGCTCGGCAGGCCGGGCCCCTCGCTTGACGGGCAGGAGGGGGAAGAGGGCGCGATGGCCAAACAGGTACGTACCCTGGTGGTGGATGACGAGGAGGGGGTCCGCTTCTTCCTGGAGGAGACCCTGCGGCGGGCCGGGCACCTCGTCGTGACCGTCTCCAGCGGCGAGGAGGCGCTGGAGCGGCTGGGGGAGGGTTCCTTTGACCTGGTGATGTTGGACCTCAAGTTGGGTGGCCGGGTGGACGGCATGCGCGTGTTGGAGGCGGTCAAGTGGCGCTGGCCGGAGACGGTGGTCGTCATCCTGACCGCCCACGGCTCGCTGGATTCAGCCCTGGCCGCCATTCGCGAAGGGGTAGACGGCTATCTGCTCAAGCCGGCCGAGCCAGGCCAGGTTCGACAGGCCGTGCAAGAGGCGCTGGCCAGGCGGAAGAGGCTGGCCCGCTCCGCAGCACCGCCCAGCGAAGACGCTCTCCTGGTGCAAGGCCCGTTCTCCATTGACTTGAAGGGTCACGTGGCGACCCGTGATGGCCAGCCGTTGGACTTGACGGCCCGCGAGTTCACCCTCCTGGTTTACCTGGTGCAGCACACACACCGGGTGCTCTCCCCCCAAGAGTTGGTGCAGGTCGTGCAGCAGTACGAGTGCCAAGACCCCTACGAAGCGCAACAGATCGTCAAGTGGTACATCCACCGGTTGCGGCGCAAGGTGGAACCGGACCCTGCCAGCCCCCGCCATATCCTGACCGTGAGGGGGGTGGGGTATCGGTTTGAGGTGTAGACTGGCTGCCGCGCTCGAGGGCCGGGCTCCAACCAAATTCCAACCTTCTTCCAACCAAGGCCAACGCAAGTCCCAACCGGATCCATCGGTTTGGGGCTTGTTTTTGTGGTAGCATGAATGGAGGGTAAGCATGGGCCTGCATAGACGCATCCTGGTCGTGGACGACGAGCGAAGCGTGCTTCTCGTCACGCACCGTACCCTGGTCAGGCTCGGCGATGGGTATGAGGTCGTCGCCGCTCAGAACGGTCGTGAAGCACTGGACAGAATCAGGGCGGCGCCGTTCGATCTGGTCATCACCGACTTGAGGATGCCAGAGATGGACGGCGTGGCCCTCACGGAGGCCATCAGGGAGTTGTGCCCTGACACCATCGTGATCTGGATGACGGCCTATGGTTGCGGAAGCCTGATGGAGGCGGCAGCGCGGTTGCTGGTGTACGATTGTCTGGAGAAACCCGTCGAGGTCGCCGAGATCCTGCAGGTCGTCCGGGAGGCCTTGGAGAGCGCTGAAGGCGAGGGGCCAGCAGCGGAGTGAGGAGGGACGGATGAGGTTGCGAGGAGTGATGCCCCATCTCTTGCGAGTGATGGGGACGATCATCGTACTGGTGTTGCTGCTGGCCGTCATCGTTGGAGCGGCCCAGGGTCTCTCGGCCGCCTCCGAGCCGGGCAAACCCGTCCTGATCTCTACGGAAAGTGCGCGGCAGGTGGAAGATACCGTCACCGTGTGTGGGATTCTCATCGGCGGTACCGCGCTGCTGGCGGGGCTGGTGTGGATGGAAAGGCTACGGTAGCAGGTTGTTCGTATTGTGGTCTGGTGGGTGGCATGGCCGCTGGAACGAGGCCGCCCCCTCGCTCCAGCGGCCGGCACGATAGTGACAGGCGATGGCGCTGGCTATCCGGGCGGGCCGGGCTGCGTCTGGCACTATACCATTGGCAATGTGGTACCGGTTGATCTTGGACTACGAGGAACACGAGAGACTACGTTTGTATTGGGTACGTCCTGGCAACGAAAGGAGGTGGATTATCGAGGGAGGGAAGATCGTCTGATCGTACGCTACGGGCGAGATCTGAGGCCGGGTCCACCGGCCACGGGATCATCGCCATAGGTCAACGCCCGATTTGGTATGGTGTCCATTGAGCCTCCTTGACAGCGGTCTGGCACACGGTGAGGGCGGAGCTCCCCCGGCTCCGCCCTCACCTTAGACCCTAAAGGTGGCGCGGGGCGCGCTTGGAAGACCTTTAGGGTCGTCGTTTGGCGATGTCCCAGTTCCGTTAATTGTTTTGTACCGGTAATTGTTTTCTGGGCGTTCTGCCGGTTCCGGGGCGTTGGTGCCCGGGGCTCGTGGTGGGTCGCTCAAGTCTCGTGCGGTCTCGTCTACGGCCACCATTGTAGCACAAAGGTTCTATTTTGCCAAGTTCGCGGTCCTGCGTCCTGCGGAGGGGCCGCGCTGCCGTGGAACAGGCGGCGCTGGGGTGTGGGGCCAGGACGCGAGCCGCCTCCCCTTGTGCTCTCGCCGGACCACAGTCCGGCGAGTCTGGTGGGGACACCAGGATAGAGCGAAGGGGGCGGTCAAGTAGCCTACGTCTTCCTGTTGCAGCCCGCGCCCGAAGAGGTGGGCAAAGCGTAATTCCTGCCCGCCGTGGACCGGGTGGGGTTCGCGGTTGAGCGTGATGCGAACAGGGCCGCCGGAGGCGGCCCCTGCTGGCGGTGTACCGCTTCCAGCACCGGCTCGACCTCCTCCTTGGTCACGAACCAGGCCACCGGGTTGAGGTCCACGCCGACGACCTTACAGCCCAGCCGCCGCGCCCACCACTTGTGCATCTAGTAGATGGGCTTTTTGGCGTTGCCCTCCTTCTGGGCGATGGCGTTGAGCCCTTCGATGGGGAAGTCGTGTTCGATGTAGGGCATGGTTATCACCGTTTACGGGTGAGTTATCCGGAAGATTCCGGATAAGTTCCTGATAATTCGTCGTTAAGGCAGTTCGTAACGTCTGCCGCGCCTTTCCCCTACTGGCTTGAGCCTCCCAGTTCTGACCAATTTGCCCAGGATATACCGGGCCTTCTCGTTGTCGTCTCCCAGTCCGAGCAGTTCTCGACACTCCGCGTTGTAAATGAAGCCGTGTTCTCTCACATGAGCCAGAATCTTCTCCTCATCGCTCATCACTGCAGGTAAGAGCAGCTGTGCCTGGCGCGGTGTTGTCTCACTCAGCGTGTAATAGGCCCAGCGACGGGTGCCGTGCATCTCCACCAGTCCGGCCTCCACCAGCCCCCGCAACTCGCGCGTGGCTTCCACTGTTTCCACTGTCCCGTGGTGCCGCCGCCGGTAGTCGGTCTGGGCTTCATCCACCCCGAAGAGGATCACGCCGCCGCCCCGGTGGTTGCTCAACGCCGAGAGAGAACGATAGATACGTTCTGGCATGCCACCTTGTGCTGTCTTGGTCTCTACGTCATCCAGTTCGCTGCCCCAATAACGTACTTTGTCAATCAGCGCTGTTACGTCCTGGCACTCCATCGCTTCACTCTCTCCGTACCACCAATCTCGGCGTCAAGCATTCCATCAGCGAGAGGCCATAGTGATCCGCGTCCCCCTGGCCCGCGCCCGACGTGCTCCAGCCGTAGCGCCCGCGCACGTAGCAGCCCTGCTCGTCGGACAGGGCGTAGGCGCGCTGCGCTGGCATACGGCACAATCGCTCGAAGTCCGGGCCGCCTCGAACAGGCGAAAGCGCACCACCTGGGCCTTGTCTTCCCCCGCGCCCAGGTCCTTGAGGAAGACGTTGGCCCGCCCCAGCCGTCCGAGGTGCCCTGAGTGCGCTCTCCCGACAGCCGTTGGGCGACGGCGCTCAGGGCCTGCCGGAGGGCCTGGGCGGGATAGGTGAGGGCCAACATGCGCTGGGCGGAGCTTTCAGGCTTGGTGGGGTCGTCTACGTGATACAGCCTGACGCTGCCGAAGACGGTACCGCTCTGCACCTCCTGGGAGATGGTGACGGCGTCCTGGATGACCATGGCTGTGTTCGTCTCTCCCATTTCCCTACGGGAAGATTCTTGGGAGACTACTGCCAATACTCATTGCTGCACTCACGATTGATCCTATCAGTGTCCCAACGATTCCCCCTATAGTAGCTCCCAGAAACAGGCCTGCCATATACGATTCCTTAGCGGTGACTAGGCCAGTTAAGCCGCCGAGAGCGGCAAATGCTATAAAGAAGACTCTGATGGCATCATCGCGGTCTCTGATAGTGAACCAGTTCTCAAGTCTCTTTGTCCAACTTAGCCTTGGCCGTGGGGCAGGGCTTTCAGGGGGGCGTACTATTATCAGTTGGGGTATCTCTATCCGCCGCACGCTGAATACTCGCTGTACAGCTTCGTTTATGTTGTCGGTCTGAAACGCAATGAATCCAGTGCAGCATATAACGCTGAATAGGACGAACAAGGCGCTCGACTCTAACCGAGCAGCATTCTTGGAGTCCAGAAACATGTATTGGGCCAACGACACGAAGAAACAAATGAAAGATACAAGTGCTGATATCACGGCACAGGCACCAACAAGGAATGCGAGCAGCAACGAAAGGTTCAGGCTGGTGACCCAAATAGAAACTAATGTGGCAACAAGTGTCACAAGCCACCAGGGTTTCCTGTCTACCGCGTCGAGCAAGCCTTGGCTCAACACCTTCAAAATGGACGAGATTCTCAGTTTGAGCGGTAATTGGGGCGGCGTTATCCCCAGTTCGGCTAATGTGACCCTGGCTTTCTCCCGCACTTCGGCGTGCTCACCGAGGCTAAGCCTCTTTAAACCTTCTATGGCTCGCTTGGCTAAGTCTTTGTCTCTACCTGCTGCAATGACGCCCAGCATATCTATGGCCACTTGCTGATCTCTGGGCAGAGAACTAACAAGCAGACCTCTGAGAGGTTCTGGCCAGAGGAATTTCCAGTGTTTTATGTTCTTGGCGATGTGAATATGAATAGGGCCCTGCGCACCTGCAAGCTTACATTGAGGTTGATGCTTGGCCCCTACTTGTTTCATCCGACGTTCGGTGTACTCAAACAAGTCCAGAATGCTGATGTAGGGTTCATCTTCCTTGGCAGCATCACCTGTCTCCAAACCTTCAACAAGGTGACGGGTGAATATTGAAGGCGTATTCCTCCTCACTTTTTCAGACTTCAGTGTTTCGAAGGCTGCTTGTCGCGCGGCTGAAGCAGCGAGAATTACCACTCCTTTGCCAGGTTCTTCTGTTTTGGGCTCCCAAAGAGTCTCTGATTTCCCTTTGGTTCCTATACTTTCAGTGGCAGTTCCACTGTAACAACAATCAAGGATCAGGATCTTTCGCTCGGCGAAACTTCTTTCTGACATGTCGAGAACGAATCTGAGAGCAGTCGAGGTCGCGTCCGGCCATTTCTCCCTCGTATCGGATGTTGCCAGAAAGAGTTCACCGTGATCGTTCAGAACCCCATGACCTGAGAAGTAGAACAGTACGGTATCATCCGGCTTTGCGGAACTGAAAAATTGCTGGATCCCCAGGTTTAAGGATCTACTGTCTTTGTTCAGCAGTATGGTCGTTTTGAAGTCACCTATGTCTTGGTCTCCCAGAACTCTTGCCATTGCTCGCACATCCACTTCCGGTGCAGCCAGTTGGCATAGATCCTGATATTGGGTGTTTCCAATGATCAAAGCGTAATGATTCCCTTGGGGCATGGCTCATGTTCCTATGTATAGATCAGGCTTGTCTAGCATCTGGACCAGCTTTTCAGCGAAGTTCATGAGCTTTTCTTCTGAGGCAGCCGTGGGTGTGTATTCGAACTCGATGCTTTTGTCACCGGCTTTGACCCTAACTACCACTTTACGCCCCTCGGCTCGCAGAACCCAGTCTCTTAACACTTGAAGGACAGCGGTCACAGCACCTGCTGAAGCCAAAGTAATGAGCAGCGTATTTACATCTATTGGCGGGCCTTTTTCACCTGGTTTCGCCTTGCCGCCCCTGACTCGCTGTGCAGAGATAACGCCTGATTTCGCAATATCCTGCAGTACTTGAGTAGTCAAGTCGTAGAGTGCTCGCTCCGGGATCTCTTTCCCGGCGTCAAGGGAAACGATGAGATTCAACATTGTATTAGCCATAAAGTCACCTCCTGTCGCGTCGAGTTATACTCAATGCCTTCCGTGTCACTGGTATTTGGATTTCCAGAGTCTCGAAGTGTCGACACAGACTGGCCCTAGCAAACAAAAGTCCGACCACCTGCTAGATCACTCGTTAGCATTGATCGGCTCTGGTTGTTCCTATATCCCCCCCTCAGGACGTGCACAGTGAAGCAGGTTGAGTATGATGAGATTGTTGTCCCTGCTCAATATTCTATCACGGATTGGGCCAATGTGCAAGGTCATATATCCCAGATTTTTGCCTCGGACAATCGAAGATTGTTGTTGAGTCGTCGCTTATCTGACAGACAGACGACTACTCAGACAAGTTCGTAGCGCGATGACCGATTTGCTGCCCTTCCCCCGACAGCAGGTCTTCCAGCGGCACCCCATTGACGAACATCGACACCCGGCTGACCGTCGAAAACTGGAGCGCCGTCTCCTCCAGTTGCGCCTCGACCCGCGGGTTGTCGCATACGCCCCCCAGCATCAGCGTGCCGCTCAAGTTCACGATGGCCTCTCCACTCTCAAGTGTGATCCCCTCCACCCGCAGGTCGGATTGGTACAGCGCGTTGTAGAGGCCAGACTCGCCGTAATACTGGTCCCGAATCGAGAGGAGCGCTTCGAGCGCTGCCCGCAACACCCCCTGCGTGCGGGGGACCACCACCTGGACCGGGACGGCTCTGTCGCCGCAGCCGATCTGCCTGCCCGATTGGCCGTCGTCTTCCAGGGCGATGAGAAAGACTTGTACCGTTATCGTCTCAGGGGCCGGTGTAGCCGTCGGCGGAACGGCCGTCTCAGTTGGCAGGACAGGCGTCTCGGTCGGCGGAATGGACGTCACAGTCGGTGGCACGGGCGTTGCAGTCGGTGGGACAACCGTCTGGACCGCTGCCGCCGTCGCCGTCGGGGGCACGACCGTCGGCGGCAGCGTCGCCACGCCAGGGGTAGGCGTACCCGCAGGCGCTGCCACCGTGCACGCCATCGCCAACCCCACCACCAGCCCCAGCGCCACCCACCGAACCACCGGGCATGCTCTATCACGTCCCATCACAAAGTCTCCTGCCTCTTACTTCCTGATCCCTGGTCCCTGATCCCTGATCCCTAGGCCCTACTCCCTGCTCCCTGCCCCCTACAGATTCTCGATCTCCACCGGCTCCACCCGCTCCGCCAGTTCGAACCCAAACACCCGCGAGTAAAAGTACAGTTCCGCGTCGAGCGCCCGCTTGATGTTCTCGGCGCGGCGGAAGCCGTGCTGTTCCCCCGCAAAGGGTACGTAGGCCACCGGGATGCCCCGCGCGCGCAACGCCTCGACCATCATCTCGGCCTGGTTGGGCGGGACCACCCGGTCCTCCAGCCCCTGGAAAAAGATCACCGGGCAGGAGATACGGCCGGCGTAGTGGATCGGCGAGCGCTCCCGGTAGAGGTCCTGGCGCGCCGGGTAGGGGCCCACCAGCCGCTCCAGGTAGCGCGACTCGAACTTGTGTGTCTCCTGCGCAAAGGCTTCCAGTTCGCTGAGGCCAAAGTAACTCGCGCCGGCCCTGAAACCGTCCCGGAAGGCCAGGGCACACAGCGTCGTGTAGCCGCCCGCGCTTCCCCCGCGGATGATCAGCCGGTTGCCGTCCACTTCGCCGCGCTCCGCCAGGTAGCGCGCACCGTTGGTGCAATCGTCCACGTCCACCACGCCCCACTGACCCTCCAGCCGCTGGCGATACGCCCGCCCGTAGCCGGTGCTCCCGCCATAGTTCACGTCGAGCACGGCGAAGCCGCGGCTCGTCCAGTACTGGATGGACAGGTTGAGCGTATTGGCGGTGGCCCCCGTCGGCCCGCCGTGGCTGATGACGATGAGCGGCGGTCGCTCGCCCGCGGGTGCTGTGTAGTCACCGTTCTGCGGCGGATAAAAGATGCCGTAGGCGGTCAGCCCGTGCTCCGTGGGGAACTCGACTGCGCGGGGCACCGACAGGTAGCCGGGGTCCACCGCGACCTGGCTGGACCGGCGCAACACTGCGAGCCGCCCGCTGGCCAGGTCCAGTTGAATGACCGACGCCGGCTCGGCCGGTGAACCGCCCAGGAACACGGCGCGGCTGGCCGTGGCGCGCACATGCGCGATCGCCGTGTAGGGCACCTCGACCGGCGTGAGTTCCTTCGTCGCCGTGTCGAGGCTCGCCAGGTGCCAGGTCCCGCGCTCGGTGTAAGCGCACACGATGCGCCCGGCCGAGGCGAAGGCGTAGGTGGACAGGCCAAACACCCACTGCGGTACCCCGAACTCCGCTTCCATTTCGACGACAGGCTCCACGCGCCCGGCGCGCCGGCGGTAGAGGTTCCACCAGCCGGTGCGGTCGGAGACGAAATAGAGGACGCCGTCCGGGGACCACTGCGGCTGGAAGATGGATTCGCTCTCCCCGCCCGCCACCCGTTCGGCGTGATCCAACTGGCCATCCATCCGCAACTCACCGGCCCACAGTTCGCTGCCGTCCCACGGCATGTTCGGGTGGTTCCAGGCCAGCCAGGCCAGGCGGGAGCCGTCGGGATTGAGGCGAGGGGAGGAGTAAAAGTCGTGGCCGGAGGCCAGCACGAGCGGTTCTCCCTCGCCGTCCGGGTCAAGGCTGACCAGCGCGTTGACTGCCTCGCGCCCGGCGTCGGTGTGGTCTTCGCGGACGCAGATCAGGCGACTCCGGCGGTGGTCCAGGACACCGTCGGCGTAGCGCCATTGCCCCTCGGGGGTGATCGGCCGCGGCGCGCCGCCGGGGTCCTGCCGGTAGAGGCGCTGGTCATTCCAGTGCGAAAAGTAGACTGTGCCATCGGCGACCAGGTATTCGCCGCCGCCGTATTCGTGGACGCGCGTGCGGGCGTTGAAGGGGGGCGGCGTGACGTCGGTGGCCCGCCCGCCGGGCGTGTGCCACACGACGACGGAGCGGCCGCCCTCGGCGGGGCGAGATTCGATCCAGCAAGTGTCGTCGCCGTCGAGCGCGATCGGCCCCAGCCCGACGGTCCCCGTGACGATCAGGTCCGAGGAGATGGGCGACTTCCAGGAGCCGTAGGGTGCTACGGTGGGTCGAGCCATCGGTCTTCTCCTTTCCTTTCTCTCTGCCAGGGGGGCAGGGGGGGCCTACGGCCCTTCCTGCGTGACCTGTTGTTGTGCCCGCGTCATCGCCTCTTGCGGCGTGGCACTCCCCTCGATGATCGCGTTGATCGCCCTTCCGTATACGCCGAGGTCTCCGAACTCGACGAGCGTTGGGGAGATTAGCATGGCGCTTTCCATGGATTGCCGGGCGACGGCCGCGGCCTCAGCGCCGACCAGTTGCTCGTAGACCGCCGACTCGGCGATGGACTTGCGCGGCGGTACCATGCCGAAGGCAGCCTGTGACTGCTGGCTGAGGAAGGCGATCCATTGCCAGCAGGCCTCGGGGTGGGCCGTCTCGGCCGAGATTGCGTATCCCAGCACCCACGCCAGTGTGCCCGCCTGGGCGTCGCGGGGCAGGGAGATCATGCCCCAGCGCATCTTCCATTCCCCGGGCCACCTGTCCTGCACATCGCCGGTGCCCCCTCCGCGCTCCGAAAGCCAGCCGGTCCACATCCCTACCTGGCCCAGGTACACGCCGCTTTCGATACTGCTGCCCAGAGCATAGATCTGCTCCTGTGTGGGAGCCACGTTGTGTTCGTGGATCAGGGCCGCGTACCACTCCAGTGCCTCGATGGTCAGTGGGTCGTCGAACGTCCAGCGGGTGGGGCTTTGCATGTCGTCGAGGATGCGCCCCCCATGCTGATAGATGAAGATCAGGGCCTCGATGAATCCGTCCATGGGGCCATAGCCAAAGACCTCGGCGCCGGGATCGCGCAGTGCCAGCGCCGCGTTCAGGAAATTGTCCCACGTCCATCCAGGCGCAGGGTAGGGAACGCCAGACGCGTCGAACAGGTCCTTGCTGTAATATAGCACGACCAGGTCCACCCCGGCGGGGACGGCCCACATCTTGCCGTCTCGGGTCAGGAGTTCGACGGTGCCGGGATAGAAATCGGACGGATCGAACGAAGAATCTTGCTCGATGAATGGGCCCATGCTCAGGATTGCGTTCTGCTCCACCATGTCGCTCAGGTCGAACGGCGAAATGATCAAGATATCTGAGTCGCCGGCATCCGCATCATCCGCTTCGGCGACGCTGTCCAGTTCGACGGTGATGTGGGGGTATTCCTCGTTGAACTGGAGGACCAGTGCCTGGTAGCGCTCTTTTTCAGAGGCAGGGCAGGCGAACGTGATGGTCACCGGTTCATCAGACGGCAACGGCTGGGCACAGCCCGCCAGGATGAGCGTGGCCAACAGGAACAGCACCGCACACGCACGTTTCCAATATCCCCAGGACATTTTTTCCCTCCTTCTGCCTGGCGCGACCAACGATGCGGCCGTAGTAGGTCACGTTTGTTGTAGATACTCGTAGGGTTATACCCCTATTTGCTCATTAACAATTTACCCCTTTCATCCGTGGCAACGGTAGCGGGAGTTGTTGCGGGGGCAGACCTTCAGGCCAGGTGGCC
>Ga0315284_10006962_pt1 | contig 16123 bp, 23 predicted proteins | sample YL17G09_16_MG_FD_203696 | JGI IMG/M metagenome (GOLD analysis project Ga0315284, IMG submission 203696) | Sediment microbial communities from Yellowstone Lake, YNP, Wyoming, USA - YL17G09_16 | ecosystem: Environmental > Aquatic > Freshwater > Lake > Sediment | place: USA: Wyoming | collected... | reverse complement strand
CTTGCTTGTGGCTGTTGGCGTTGGAGTCTTCCTCTACATGCGACAGAAGAAAGCAGCAACTACGTCCGCTTAGGTGATTCAGAATAAACCTTTTATTTTCATGTAGAGATATTTTGAAAGCAATTGATTCAAATCTCATGCAGAAATAAAATGTTGACTTGATAGAAAAGACAAAGACAAATCAGAGCTCATGACCATTGTTACATTCGACATTCAAGTCTGGAACATAGCGAGCGGTATCCAGGTTCTCGTTACCGGTGGTTCCAATCCTGGGCTTTATACACACTCGCAGGCGAGCCTCACCGGAGAAGTGGGGTTTTCTCTATTCCCTACTGGCTTGTCCCCAACAACATTACTGGTCGACGGCACTGGATTCAGCCCTGGTCTGAGCGCGATCAATTTGCCTGCTGATGTGGCCAACCAACCTTCTCTTCCCGGCACTTGTTGCGAGATCAAGAATTCTACACAGTTTCAGTTGTCCGTTCCAGTTGCGCTTTATGGTGCAGTGGGCCTAATTGTGTCAGACTCTGTTCCAGCAGGACAATCGCTCTACTTCATTGTTCAGAGCCCACCTGAGGCAACAGGCTTCAGCAAAGTTCCATGCTGCGTTGCCGAGGGCACCCCGCTTGAGACGCCTGATGGGCGCCTGGTACGCATCCAGGACCTCAGGCCGGGCGATGAGGTTCTCGACTTTCAGCGACGCCCTGTCGCTGTCAACCGGCTGATCCGTTTCGACGTTCCGACGCGCAACTTTGTCCAGCTCGGCCAGCTGCGCATCTGCCGCGATCACCCTGTGCTCGATGGTGATCTTCAGGAGCGACCGTGTCAGGAGGCCGAGGGTGCCGAAGCGATCACGCTCGCCTCGTCGCTGCCCGTCTACACGCTGGTCACTGAGCACAAGGCTTATGTGTTGATGCAGGAGCAGGCGGTCGCCACGTGGTCCGAGCGCGCATGGCGCGCCACCAGCGCCACGTTGCCCTCTTATCGCGAGCTCTGAGTAAACTCCCCGTTGTAATCAATAATTTTGTCTGGTGATTGGTAGCAAAAACCCTGGGCAATGTCAGCTGCAATGCAAATCTGTCGGCACCTGCAGCGGCTGGGTGTCAGCTGTGAGGAAATCAAGCCGGGCGCTTTCAACATCGACAATGGCAACTGCAGCCTGCTGTACTATGGCGAGGGCGAGTGGAAGCTGCGCTACCTCGCTTGGGAGACGTGGACATTCAACTCGACCTCACCCAAGTTTATCGTTAATCAAGTTATGGCGTGCATCGGGACCTACGAGAATTTCAAGGCTCTGCAGCCATTGCTTGTGGAATTTAGAGAGTATTAAACGTGCTTAGATAATGCAGCGCACACTTGACACTCTAGGTCGGCCTCAAATAGGCTCGCTCATAGAGTGGGTGTTCATTTTGCTGTGGATAGGCGCCTGGTTCGTGATCGGCTTTGTGCTCACAGATATCGGGCAAGAGTTTTCCCGCCTCGACATTGTCGACAACAACTGGGCCGCTGCTGGGATTGCGTTGTGGATTTGTCTGTGGATCATATTTATTATATGTCGCGCCAGCTGGCACAGTTGCTATGAGCACGAAGAGCGACTTGCGAAATCCCGATTGGTGCACATGATCTATCACACAGTGCGATGGCCTATTCTTTTTGGCGCCCTGGCCACTGAGGATGTGACAGTTATTGTCGTAGCGCTGTTGTTAGACGCCCTTGTTGTGGTGCTAGCTTTCATTATCTTTGTCATCGTTTGGTTGGTGCGCTGTAGTTCTTCAGGAGGCCGCTAAATTTTTCAATTAAAGCTGATTGTACCACAATTTTATTATCAACTCATGAAGCGAAGCTCGGCATCTGCTGAATCTCCTCCGCCACAGCGGAGGAAAGCTGAACCATGTTACCTGGATGTTTTACTGCTATGCGTCGATACACTTGGTCTAATCGAAACAGCACTTGGCTGTACGCTGGGCTATGTCTGCAAACCTCTTCACAACATTTTCAGAGAGCATGTTGGTAAAGTCGTGCAGAAGCGTGGCCTGCTCAGCGCTGAGCAGGTGGAGCAAGGCCTGGCCAAGAGTTGCGTGCTGCGTGTCAGCAACTTTTCAGATGCTGCTCTTAGCGATTTGTCGTGGTGCCAGGGATCACCGCTTTTACTCCTCGACGATCACAACGCCACCTTGAAGTTGGTGCTTCCCCATCAAGTGGTACACCGTAGAATACTGCAGCAACAGATGCTCTGCTTTGTGCGCAGAAACGACTATGTTGCCTGGCTCTGGCTTTTCCACATACTCGAGAACATTGCTGGACTCGAGGCACAAATTGACAACTGCCACCGACACATTTTGAGTCAATTCCTGTGGCGCCTTCTTGTCGAAATGTTGCTGGCAGACAGCGTCATCCACTTTGTTGATCTGATGACTGTCATTATTCGTCGTTGGGGCAAATACGCCCGCATTACTCCGCATGACTCTATTTACACGTTTGAGTTTTTCAATGGCAAGCGGGAACCTCGGTTTACAGTCTTCCCAGAGTCTACTCTCATGCAAGTCCTGCAGCAGGAACGTCAGGGTCGTCCCTTTAAGTTTAGGTGGATTACTGAAATCATTGAGTACAAAAGCATTCTTGACTGCATGCGACAAGCGGCAAGGACTCATGCTCACTACAAACTGCTGGACGATTTGGTATCGTGTTATGAGCCCTACGGAATTTGATAAACTGCCCAAGCAATCCGATCATACTGTCTAATGGTAACACGTCCATCGCACAATGGGTCGTTGCAACCTCTATGGCTCTGGGTTTCAAGTGTTGCGTTGATGTCAACTTGCCTCTGGTTTCTCTGCATTGAGACAGTTACGGAACGTGTCTTTTTTGCTTGCCTACCCATATCGATTGCCGTGGGAATCCATGGTGGTTTGTATATTTCGAGCCATGTTCAGATTGCAATGACGCATCCGCTCACGCTATTTCTGTTACCTTGCACATCTATGGCTATCGCGTACACCACGCTGATCTGCTTGGCCAAGTTTTCCACGTTTATCCCGCTAGAGCCACCACTGGGTTTATAAACACGATCAGAGAGTAGTTGAGTGAGATGATGGTATTATAACCAAGTTGGATTTTCAAATTATTTTGATAAAACAGTTGCATGTTGGACAAAGATTTATTTTTGTTGGAGAGAGTGGTATGCAGGAGACGAGTAATCTTGATATTCTGCTGCTCTGTGTCAATACGCTGGATTTATTCGACACGGCTCTTGGCTTTACACTAGCTTTTGTTTGCAAACCATTACAACAAGCTTTCAGAGAGCATGTTGGTGGAATTGTGCAGAAGCGAGCAAAGCTGTCGCCTCAGCAGCTGCAAGAAGGCCTGTCCAAGAGCTGCGTACTGCGCATCACCAACTTTGCCGATGCCGCTTGCAGCTATCTGCCATGGTGCCAGAGCACGCCACTGGCGCTTCTGACCGACGACACCATCTTTAGCGATGGTGGTCAGCGTTGGGAGCGCCGATCCCTGCAGCGACAAATGCTGTTCCTCGTGAGAAGCAAGGACTACGTTGGCTGGCTCTGGCTTTTGCACTTGCTGGAAACACGCATTGGCTTTGTGCAGGTTGCTGGTGGGATGGGGACTCATACGGTGGCAAGTCAGTTCCTATGGCGCCTGATCGTTCAGATGTTGCTCGCAGACAGTACGATTCATTTTGTAGATCTTATGGTTCTTATTGCTCGTTCTGAAAGATGTGGTGAGTACAGTCATCCAATGAGCTGTACATTTGGCGAGTTCGACGCGGAGCAAAAACCAATTTTTACACATTTTCCAGAGGCTATGCTCTCTGTAATTCGAAAATCCCTTATGGAATCACCTTCGCGCACCTGGCTTTGTGCCTGGTTTTGCTGGTTGGCTTCCAGCATTCGCTTTGGCCTTATTGATGTCAGTGTTCTTGACTGCATTCAGAATGTAGCTATCACACAAGAGCACCTACATTTGGTGCGTGATGTGCGACGGTTATTAAAATGAAAAAAGTAAAGCCCGTTGGTATTTTAATGTCTCAGCGCCATGCGGCCAGCGAGAGAATAGTTGAGCGAGATCACCCAGCGCACAAAGCGCTCGTCGGCCAGGTCGACTTCGATAACGTGGAAATTGGCCCATACCTCGTCAGGCACTGCTGCCAGCTCGTTGTACATGCGCCGGTGCAGCTCGTGCGTCTGCTCGGCGTGATCCTGATCGGCGCTGTGCTGCAGCGCCAGAGACATAATCACATAGCCCTCGCGCGGCTTTGACACCCCGCCGAGCTTGCCCAGCAAGAGGCTCGTGAACTGCAGCTTCCGCTCCACCGAGGCGCTCTGGTTGTTGGTCATCAGCGGTGTCAGGCGCCACAGCCACGGCCTATGGTAGGCTTTGCCGCGCCAGCTGAAAAGCACGCGCTGGCGCAGCTGGCACTGGCGCTCCAACGTCAGTTGCCGGAGCGTCAGTGCATTGGGTATCAATAGCGGGCCAAAGAGGTTGTCGACGCAGTCCAAGAACTGCTCGACCAGCTCTGTGGGCAGCCGCGGACCATTGGCTGGATCGCCCGCAACTCGGATGACAACTACTTCGCCGCGATGCGTCGCCAAAAAGTCCGCAATCTCCTTGAGCGCTGCGCTTGCCGGCAGAAAAGCGATCCGATTCACGCTGAAATAAAAGAGTTCAGATTTGGGATTGTACGAGAGGCAAAAGTCGAATTGGCGAATACCTGTCTCGAGCTGGCCAACAAGGTTGAGCGCCTGACTGAGTTGCGAGCGCTCCAGCGTGTGTCGTACGGCGGGCAGCCACTTGAAGCGGTCCAGCCGGTGCAAATCATCGCCGCGATCGGTCAGCCGCGCCTTGTCCAGCTGGTATGCTGCGCTGCTGTGCGTGCCTGGCAGAATCAAGCTGCTCAGTGGCATGCGCCGCATTGGCTTTGGCAGCTCGGCCATCCAGTTGCGCAAATCGTGAAAGCGCTGCATGTTGTTTTTGTTTTTACTCTTAAGTATCAATATCTTTTTTCTATGCAAGCGTTCAACTTCCTCGACCAAGTTACACAGGGCAATTTTGAATTGCCTTTTGAACCACGAATAGACGGGATCGTCACAGTGTCGCGCTATGACACGACGCCCTCGCTACTTGCACTGATGCCGGCGCTTCTACGTAACTGGATGCAGCAGAAAGACAATGCGCTGTTCGTAGCGATAACGGCCCGCTTTTCCCGATTTATCAGTGACGCATCGATCACATCAGACTCGTATGCCCATATCCAGGACCATTGGAACAACAATTATTGTCCATTTCTCAATCGCTACTTTCGCTGGTTGAGAGGCCGCCTCTGCTATGTCGAGACAAGAGTCAGCCCTTGCAACAGCGAGGGACAACTATTCCTCACAGCCATGCCATCGCTAGGATTCTTACTCTCTTGCTACACATTCAATGTGTTGTTCTACGCCTTTGAGCCTAATGAACGCGTGTATTATGTTGTTTCGACCACTCGAAACTCAGAAGTATCAATTCACATAACCAACCCAGGAACAGAATCCAACGTGAAGAAAACGTTTCCAGACTGCAAAAGCTTTTTCCTAGAAGCGTTAGAGCAGGACGCTGGCCTGCCGTGGCATGTCGTTTTGAAGAATCTCTGCGATGCAGCCTATGCATTTCTGTCAGTATTGACAAGCAAAGAACACACAACGCTGCTGCACCAGCTTCCGGCGCCGGCTGTCGAACAGATTGTTGAAGCGCTGCGGCAGTAAACATGATCCAAGTCCTGCGACTAGTCTATGAGAATTCTCTACCGCGCTACTCAACTTCTCTGCTGGCTGTCAACAAGGAGATTGTTGATTATTTCAGAGAGGGGCCAGGCATCTGCAGCCACGATCGCGATCTCATTCGGCCCCAGCTTCTGAGTTATGCCGAGACATTGAATGGATTTCCAAGAGAGCGAGTCCTCGACATTGCGCTGGAGCACTGCAGCATGGCGTTTGTGGATCAGCTTTTGCAGAGAGGATATCCTGGATCGGATGAGAGCATGCTGTGGGCCGCGCGCCGATGCGATCCGCACCTGGTGCAGAAGCTATTTTGGGCTGGAATGCATGTGCCTGACAAACTCGCTATCGAGTGCAGCGGGTGGGCGTCAAGAGACTTTTGCGAGTGGCTGAGCAGTATCCATGTGGCCTTTACCGAAGAGTGCTACAACGCTGCTTTGCGTGCTGGCAACTTGAGCATGGTGTACTGGCTCAACCTGCAACACTCTCGCTACGAGATGCCTTGAAGTAAATTAGTGTTTGGATTGAACAACAAAGTGCCAATGGCAACAACCACCACCTCTCCGCTGTCACGGGTGATTGAGCGGGAACTGACCACCTATCCCTACTTGGCGACAGAGTTACGCGAAAATGACAGCCGAGGCTATCGGGCTGCGGGCGTGCTGGCATTTTCCGAGCGCGAGGGCCAGCGCTACGTTCTCATGGGCAGTGAGCTGCGCAAAAACAGTGTCGAGCCCCAGCTCACCTTTCTGGCTGGCAAGCGAGAGCCCTCTGATCGCGACGCAGAGTACACGGCAGCACGCGAGATGTGGGAGGAAAGTGGTCGCTTACTAAATCTCCCTGCGCTCTACACAGCTCTGCGCAGTGCACCGGATCGCCAAGTGCTCTGGATTAGCGCTGGAAAAATGGCACTGTATCTGCTCAACACAAAGGACCTCTACCTTGTGCCAGACATCATGCCAGAGCTTTACGACAACCTGCAAAACCGACCAGCATTTTCAGAGATGAGCCAACTACATTGGATCCGCACAGCTGATTTGCTCAGCAGCGTTAAGCCAGTGGTTGACAATATTCCGATTTATTCTTTTGCTTTCAGTGCCCTCAAGCTTGACCCATTCACCAATTGGCTGCAGGGCAAAAGCCTCGAGGCGCAGCTGGGCTCGCTAACTCTGCAATAAAGCGGGTTTTCGATAACAGGAGAATGGAGCGCAGCCAGTAAGTCCGAGCTTGTTGCAGAGGTTGAGCATCGCATCGCTCTCAATGATGCCCACAGCAAACAGCTTCCCCTCGGCTTCTGCTCTCTTCTCGAGCGCAGCAATCACCCGCGTGCCAATGCCCTGGCGCTGCAGCTCTTCAGGCAGGAAAATGGACAGCAGCACCAGTGCTGGACGCAACTTCCAACCCAGCTCGGTAGCAGCTTCCACAGGGGCATTGAAAGCAGGACTCACATGTGTCAACAGCGAAACACAGTTGAGCCAGCTGCCATCTGGCTTTTGAACTGGAATTTCAACCAGCGAACCCTCGACAATGTTCACATAGGGAAGCTTGTCAATGCTTCCAATTTCCTTGGCATGCATAAGCTGGTCCCAAAACTCTGCTTGCATACTTGCTGCTTTAAAAAATATGCCAAACCAAACAATAAAAAGGTAAAAATGTTTATCACGTTGAAAATTTAAATGGTTATCGGTGCATCTTATTTGGAGCGAAATCGAACTTCAAAGCCATGACCGAGGCTCAAGAGGTGGTCCTTGGCAGCAGTCGCATCAGCAGGTGTCGGGAATTCCAAAAATGCATAGTTGTATTGCGTTGCAGTGCCCGGGCCATTCCACTTGCCCACCTTGATGTAGCAGGCGGTGCAAGCGCCGCCAGCCAGCTCGCGTAGCTCGGGTCCAGTCATCGTAATCGGCACATTGCCAACCCAGAGGGTGCGGGTAGGCACACCGGCCGGCTTCTCAGGCGAAGGCAGACGCGCCTGTCGAACCGGCTGAGGCATTGCCGGCGGAGGCAAGGGTTGAGGCATTGCCGGTGGAGACAAGGGTTTAGGCATTGTAGGGTGAGGCTGAGGCGCAGGAGGAGCCAGCAGCGAGAGCAGCAAGTGACTCAGCTTGCAGGCCGCCGGGACCATGGCCTCCAAGTCAAACCCATCAAGCACAGTATTGTTGTTATGCACAGCATTGTTGCCAAAGTATCGGAGAAAACGAGCATAGTGCACAAACGCCGCCCATCGCGCAGCCATCGGCGCCGGTGCATTGTAGGCAGCGACGCGTTCAATCATATTCGATAAGGTTTCAAAGGGCGCAGCATCTTGGCCAATGCTGGCCAGCAAAAGGCGAACGTTGGTCTCGAGCAGCTTGCGGGCTGCGTTTCCGACATCATCTGGGCCACTGTGGCCCGTCAGCTTGGCCGCCAGCTCTCGCAGAGCAGCGGTATCCATGTTGCGCTGAGCAAACAACTCGCGCAGTTCTCCCATCTTCTCCTGCCAACCGGTATACTTTGACATTGCCATGGTAGAGTATCGACTTAATGAGTTTTTGTTGTATAAATTGTGATTCAACTTATCCAGTCGACCACTTAAATAATACACTTTGAAAATAATTTTGAAAAATTTATTGCCAACAAATCGAGCAAGCGCAGCCACCACGAGGAGACGAAATCCACTGAGCCAAAATAGCCTCTCTGTCTGCAGGCTGGATATAAGAGAGCTGATGGTAGGTTGTGCCCTCGGCAGTGCCATCTTCGAAAGAAATGGTGCCTTGTGTCATATTCATGACCAGCTTTTTGTCGAAAGACCACCAGCACTTCATGTCCGGATCAAAGAGCGAGTGCGTGAAAACATAGAGCTCTTCGCCATTGTGCAGAATGTGCTCAATCGTGTGCGCATGCTTATTCGCTCGATCGTAAAAACCAGTCATCCATCCCGGAACAGGTTTGGACAGACCGAAATCTGTGATATATCTTAAGGGTCGCTGGTTGCTTTGCGACATACGAGATGAATATTTATTCTGAGCACAGCTCCTGAGAGAAGAGCGGGTTGTCATTCTTCTGCAAGGCATAACCTTTGTTTCCCTGGAAATTCTTGCCGCAGACAAATTGAATATCCTCCCTTCCGATGAGCATGCGAGCGAGGTTTTTGAACTGGTATCTAGTGCAGTTGCCATTGTTTGTGGCGATGACAATCTGCACGCTGGGATAATTGGTCTGCACGTACTTGAACATGTCCTGGATCATATTGAAACGCTTCTTGCCACCGAGCAAGTACACAAGCACATCATAGTAAGAAAGATCTCTCGGCATAACGCTCAGATTGGGGAACCCCTCAAACTGACTCAGCGTGCGATCCCAGTCAAACAAAGCAGCCTTGGGCCGACTATCGCTGGCGGTTTTGGCGAGCCAATCGTACAGAGTGACAATTTCAGATTTCATGATACCTGATCTACTGTCGTACGTGTCGCCGGTCCAGCCAATGGTGTCCCGGATGTATTTCACATACTGGTTGCCAGGAAGCTGTGCAACGAGATTAGCGAGGGGAGGCTGATCAAAGGGCGTCTCTTCGAGCGGCCGCGTCTCGTTGACTTTGACCAGCTTGATATCCTTGCAAAAGTCTCTGACATGCTGAAGCTGGCGATCGTCATTGTCAAAAAAGATGGCCCGGTCGAATGCCAGAGTCACCGGCACCGCAGAGGCGGGGGTAGCGCGCTTGCAGAACTTGTACTGCGCCAGCGCCTCGTGTGGCCGGTTATTGCTGCAGATCAGCTGGAACACGTGCTGCATGAAGGCCATGATCATCTGGAACAGTGCCAGGCTGGTGCCGCACTCCTCATCGTCGGTCATGATAACCAGCTCCACGCCGGCCGCCAATAGGCGGTCCTTAATCCGGCGCAAAGCGTCGAGCCGCTGCTGGCCGCCAAAGAGCACAGCTAGCGCAGCCTTGGATGTGCTGGGATCTGGAAAGGTAGGTAATCCTGTTGGAAATTTTGTAAGTGTACCGTCCCACGCAAAGATTGCATACTTTTTGCTGACTGCGCTGTGCTCGCGCAGCCAATCGTCAAGCGCCGCGCTCATAGCTTCTGGTGAGATGCCAGCGTTGGGCGCGTACTCGCGCCAAACCGCCTCGTAGTCAGCTGGGCTTAACGACTCAAGATAAGAATTTCCAGACATGGATTTCAGAAATTGAGTTGCGTTGGAAAACGTGGGCTGCCGATCTGGCTCTGCCACTATGCGCAGATTGGGGCAGAATTCAAGCGCCGCGGCGACATTCGTTACCCGGTTATTGAAATAGATCGCAGTGCGTTCCTCTTCTCGTCTGGGCTGGGGTGACGGTCGCATCGCTGGCTCAATCATTTGGCGCTTGGGCGGTGAGGCAGCACGGATGGGGGCTGTCCGCTTGGCGCTGTACTTGAGCTGCGCTTCTGTGCTTATCCTGTTCAGATCGGCCGGGGTTGGGTCTAGCTTGGCAAGCTCAGCAAAGAGGTCGAGGTACAATGTGTCGGGGCTGACATTGACCAGCTTCTCAATGGTCCGACTCTTGTTGAATGGGTTCGACAGTTGCGCAGGGATATCGATGAGTTTCTGAATCTCAATGTCCACCAGGCGGCGCCGCATCAAAGCGAGCACCAGCTTTGCGTCCTGCTGTTGCTTGGGATCCTTGAATGTGGCGATTGTCTGTGTCAGCCTCTGGAACTTGCTCTGCAATTCCTCCAGACTCATGGCGCTGACCTTGGCCTGCAGCGCGGTCTGCATCTGCGCCATGGCCATGCTATTCTTCTAACAGCCGTATCTATTTTTTCAGAGTAGCAGATAGAGAGATGAGTGGGCAGACTGTTGGGCGAACGATCCGCCTGGTCTGGGCAACAGCGATGAGCGCAGTGGCTGTGGCGCTGGCGATCGGCGGCGTCCAGCTGTTGGCAACCGCCAAGAACAACCGCTGGACCAGCGTGCCGTTCGCAGGCAGCGAGAGCAGTGGCACAGTGAGTGGCAGCTATGCCTGGGCGGGGCAGACCTACACTGCGAGCTGGGCCGGCAGCGAGGTGCCAAGCACAATCCAGGTAAACGCAGCGCAGCCGAGCGAGCTGCGGCTAAGCGGTGCGACCAGAGAGCAGCAGCGCAGCATTGCGCGGCGCATGCTCCTGCTAAGCGCAGTGATCCTTGTGGTAACTTGGCTCCTCACCTATGCCGTGTGGACACGGGGCCAGCTCATTAAAATTTGACACCTTTCACTGTAGAGGATGTCGAGCCGCGGCGGGAAACTCGCGCTGTTTAGCGCAGCCGTGCTGCTCAACATGGTGGCGCTGGTAATCGCCAGCTCCACAATCTATCTGAGCGCAGAGGGCGCTGACATCCGAAGCGCAGGCGCCAAGCGGCGCCGGACCGCCGGCCTGCTTGCCGGCGTTCTCGGCACGCTGCTCATCCTGTGGTACGCTGTGCAAAAGCGCGATCCCAAAGCAGAGCTCTACGTAGCCGCAGCGATTGGCTTTGCCTCAATTGGTTTCTCTGTGGCTGCTCGCATAGAACGAAACAAGGGCGACGACACTCATGCCAATATTTTCGCCAGCATGGCCATTACCATTCGAATAATTTCTCTAGTGACATTTGTTCTTTCTGCTGGGCCGGTCATTTACCAACTCTATTTTTCAAAATAAATACATTCACCGTGGAATCCCAGTTGAACTTTTATTTTTGGCAAACAATGAGCAACTCTGAGCAACATGTTTTGTTATTAGAACAGCCATCAGCATTGTCGGAAAAGCGAGAAGACAGCCCTTCTGCCAACAGGCGATTGCGGGATGCGTCACCCAAGCGGGCAGAAAAGCAGCCAACCAGAGGAGATGTGGACTGGGATGCGCCCGAGTTTAGCGCTCCGCTCTCGCAGCCAGTACCCCAGCGGCGCCAGTTGCCGGCGTTGTATGAGACCTGGACGCCGCGTGCGCAGTATCTTGTACAGCAGCCGAGCGACATGGCGTTCCGGCTGCTCGGCCGGTACTACGACTTGCTTCAGCTGCGAAACAAGGCGTACCAGCTGGGTCTCTCACTGGTAGCTACGTTGCGCGAGCGGTGGCCCACCTATCGCCAGCTGCAGTCGGGCCTCAGCTGCTTCGATGCTGCAACGCTAAACCGAATCTCGGAAGCCTGCGACCTCGACGCTGCACAAGAACAACAGCGCCGGCTGCAGGAATTGCAGCGTCATACAAGCACCAATCTCCTCTGCGATGAAGAGTTCTCAAGTTTTCAATAAATATTTATCACAGCTCTTTGGCCACCTCGTCGTGCCAATAGATGTTTGGCAGGGCAGAAAGTTTGTCCCAGAGAAGCATGGGGCCTCGGCACCCAACACAGGTATTAAGTGGAAATGCAGAATAGTGCTTGCCGCCTGCCTCTCCAAAGTGAGCCAGGCGCTGGCAATCCTCCGAGGGCAGAGTTCCGCTGCACAAAGGGTACCAGTGGTCTGCCTTGTACTCAATGTCAAACTCAAATTCGTCTTCATCCTCAAATGCCCAGAGAATGTGGCCCTGCGTGCCAGTACGATGGGTATAGATAGCCCAGCTATCTCGAAAGAAAGTCTGCGGATCCAACACGACATCGGATTGATTGATTGATGTTGTAATATCTTCCAGATTTCGATCCATAACGAGAACCTTGATTTGGTCGCCGGTGCGCAGCTGGAGAACATCGCCGAGGGTGAGGCACTGCAGGGCTACAAACTGCTTCCAGGTCTGCTGCTCCAGAGCGCCCTCGAACTTGGGATCCGGAACCGCTGGCTTCAGGTAGAATCGCAGCACTTGTTCCGTTGGCTCATAGAACTTTCCATTCGATGGAATGGTTGTCAGGCTGTCTTTGAACTCACCAAAGCCGAGAGCCTCTCTGATCTGGCTCGCGTTGACGCTGATGCCCCAAAGCACCGCGTACGCCTCGCTCTCGTGCTCCTCCCTCTCAACCGGAATCTCTATGTGATAGAGCTGTCCCAAGACAGGCTGCTCAATCCACGATGACATTGTCAAGCTTGTAGAAAGGAAATATTTTAAATTAAAGAAATAATTATTTCATTTGAAATTTCGGATGAAATATCACGAAATAAAACTAGGGTCACGTTAAATGGTTTTCTCTATGAAATTTCCTTGTATGTTTCATTGTAAAATCAAGCCTGATTTTAAAAAATGCATTTTAAAAAAAGTTGGACCTCATTTTTTTGGCCGACCAAAATTTTTAAATATGCAATTTTAGAATCAGACCTGTTTTTGTTGATGAATTATACAAGGAAATTTCATAGAGAAAACCATTTAACGTGACCCTAGTTCTATTTCGTGAAATTTTCATGAATTTTTCATTGGAAAACTAGCTGTGCTGTACCTAGTTTATATTAAATGGGTTTATTTCATGAAATAATATTACATTTCATGTTCACTCAAATAATTTTATTTTGAAAAATATTTTCATTGAAACAAAGGCCGACTCAACCATAGCGTAGATCGCCCATTCCGTTTCCGTTGGAGAGTTGCCAGCGAAAGAGTTGGAGCCCAAGGGCATGCAAGCAACTCTCCTGGCGCCACTGTTTGGCAAATTGCGATGCAATTGGCTTTCCAAGCGAGGCAAACACTTGGCAGACCAGCTCCTCTTCTTCATCCCAATCGTGCTCCGTCAACCAGTAGTCATCGTCCATGTTGATTTCTTCAGTAAAACCTGAATTTGCCAAAGGCCCCTTGTGCAGAAGTTGCTCGATTGCGCGCTTGTCGAGTGCGAGCCCTTGCTTAGCACGTACTATCAATAAAGTGTCAAACCTGATTATTCCCAGGAAACTATTTGATATCACCCTAGTTGTATTTCGTGAAAATATCAAATGAAATCAAATTTCGCTAGTTTAAAATAAACATATTTCATGAAAATATTTCATATCATGGATAGTCCAGTGCAGGCCATGAGCTATCAGCTGGTGCGGGACCACGTCAGGGCCAAGCACCCGCGCAAGGTGCTCTACCGAGTGCGCGATTCGCGGAGCGGCGGCGACGAGTGGACGCTGCGCCTTGAGCTGCGCGGCGGCCAGCTGGTGGGCCAGCGCTACGTGGCGCTGGCCGGCGAGGATGACCTGCTCGCCAAGGCCATCGAGTACAACAGCGTCGCGCTGCAGATGCTGTTCTGCCAGCTCTTTGAGGACGAGGACTCGCCCTACCGCATCACCGGCATCTCGCTCGAGTAAACGATCGTTAAATTACGTTTGTTTTATCTTCAGTGATGATAAATGGTTCCCAGCATCATCGCGAGATGGAAATCTTGAAACTCACTCGGGCGCACCCAGAGTGGCGGCAAGCGCTCGGACCACTCGAGTGAATCGCTGCTGTTGGACTTGTCGCTTAGCAACAAAAGGCCCTCTGCTGCGCATCGCTTGGCGCGCCGATTTGCATTGGCGAACCAATTCTGCACCTGAGCCTTGGTCACGCTGCACTTGGCAACCAACGCAGCAGCCTCGGTTTGAGGCATGTTGCCCAAGGTCAACCACTCGTCTCGCGCTCTGCGCAGCTCTGTCACCTCTTCTGGTGAAAACAGGTCCCTCTGTCGCTTGGCCGGCGACAAACTTTCTTCTGATGCGCGCTTTTTTGCCATTGAGTGTTGGATAAAAATGATCACCAAAAGGGTTTACTAATTATTTTCAACTTGCCTGCAGATAATAGGTTTTCTCAGGGTCGTAGATTTCATTGTAGGTCAAGCCAAAACCAGGCATCATTGGCTGAAATGAAAATACTTGTTTGGAAGGATACCACCTCAAGTTCGCCTGCGGGCCATCTGGCACTGTGTCGGGCAGGACACAGCGCTTTTTGTATCCCTCGCAAGTGGTGAATTCAGGCATGTCGATAATTTCCGGCCGGATGCGGGTGGCAATGTAGTTGCCATTCGTCCTGCGCTTGTCTATCCTGAAAAAATAGACAGCGTCGTGTTTGCCATCCCAGGTACCCACAACGAGAATGGTGCCCGGCGCGTAGACTGGCTTCTCTGCCATCTGCGTGCTAAAAAATAATGTGGTACAGTGGATAAATATGCAGTTTAGCGGCCCATTCTTGGCGTATTTGCAGAAAAAGCTGACCAAACAGCTGCTGGCAAATGTGAGTCCGCCAGACACGCTGGCCGGCTGCGTGATCGCGTCGCACAGCCGAGAGAATCCGGCCTACTTTTACCACTGGTTTCGCGACGCAGCACTCGCGGTGCAGAGCGCGCTGCACAGCCCGACGCTCAGCGCCAGCGCGCAGCGGCACTTGATTCTGGACTGGTTCTCCTTTGAGGCTGAGTGCGCGCGCAGCATTGACAAGAACCGGGAGCTACGGCGCGCTGGAGAGCCGAAAGTCCACGTGGACGCCAAGCCCTTCACGGAGCCGTGGGGCCGGCCGCAGAACGACTCGTCGGCGCTGCGCCTGTTCGTTGGCCTCGAGGCGCTGGAGCTGCTGCACCGGCAGGGCTTCCGGCAGCAGGCAGCGCGCCAGTTTGAGCTGCTGCTGGTGCGCGATCTGCACTACACTGCGGAGCACATTGGCAAGGCGTGCTTCGATGTCTGGGAGGAGGTGCACGGGATGCACTTTGCCACGCTGGCGACGCAGTGCGCCGCGCTTAGCGCAGCGCTACTTAGCCGCTGGCTGAGCGCTGAGCTAAGAGACACCTGCTCAGCTGCTCTGCAGCGCGGCGAAGCGCAGATCGCGGACTACCTTGAGAAAACAGACTATGTGCCGTACATTGTAAGCACGCTGCACCCGAACAACTACGGCCCGCTGGAGCGCGGCTGGTGTGACAGCTCTGTGCTGCTGGCTGTCTGCAAGTGCCGGCGCTCAATGCTCCTGCAGCCGCGTGTTGTACGCACTGTGCTCCACCTCGCTAACCAGTTTGCTGCGCTCTACCCGCTCAATCGCGGCCACCGGCTGCCGCTGCTTGGGCGATATGCAGAGGACCACTACTATGGCGGAAATCCTTGGCCCATCTGTACATGTTTTGCCATCGAGTGGTGCTACAGCGCTGCGGCGCACTTGCTCGCGCACCCAGATTTAGACAAGGAAACTCAAATCGCTTTACAGGAGCTGCTTAGCCGTTTTGGCCTGGTAACAATCGATGGTAGCAGCCTGAACCATCGTAAGCTTGGAAATCATCTTACTCAGCTGGGAGATCAATGGTTCGAAAGGCTGCTCAGTGAAATGACACAGGCGTCCAATAAGCACTCTATTTTCAAAAGCAATTTCCACTACTCTGAACAGCTGGATCGAACTAGCGGGCGCTGGTGCTCGGCTGAAAGGCTGACTTGGAATTATGCTGCGCTGCTTGACATTGTCAATGCTCGCATTGCTTTAGAAAAATGTACAGATGATAAATGAAAAGTCGATTCATCCCAT
>Ga0315284_10006961_pt1 | contig 16123 bp, 17 predicted proteins | sample YL17G09_16_MG_FD_203696 | JGI IMG/M metagenome (GOLD analysis project Ga0315284, IMG submission 203696) | Sediment microbial communities from Yellowstone Lake, YNP, Wyoming, USA - YL17G09_16 | ecosystem: Environmental > Aquatic > Freshwater > Lake > Sediment | place: USA: Wyoming | collected... | reverse complement strand
TCATTTGAAACTAGAAAATAGGAAGAATAACACTTCTAATAGGTTGGTATTAAAACATTTTTATTTAGAAGATCTCCTATCTCTCAGAGATATCAGAGATATCAGAGATGTTTCCAAAATTAAATTTTTCTTTTAAATTTAATTTTTGTTAATCAACTTTCCTTTTATTAATAGTCATTTGAAACTAGAAAATAGGAAGAATAACACTTCTAATAGGTTGGTATTAAAACATTTTTATTTAGAAGATCTCCTATCTCTCAGAGATATCAGAGACATCAGAGATGTTTCCAAAATTAAATTTTTCTTTGATAATAGTTATTCGAAAGAAAAGACTTCCAAATGTGTCGTTTTACTATCTAAAGCGAGGATAATTCTTCTATCTCTAAAGATAAAATATAAATATTTTTCTTATATTAAATGAGTGCGGAATATTTCCAAAGATACTATCCTTTCAATTGGTATGATCCCAATTATATGAACATGTTAGAAAATATTATAACTATGAAATTGATCCCAGGAGATAGTTTGATGAAACAAGTCAAACCTTTATATAGATTAGTTCAATATAGAACAAAAGAAAATACTGTTCCTAATAGAGACAAATATCCTTTCCATTATGCTTGGATTTATTGTTACGATAGACCATTACAACTAACTAGAGATATGTTTGTATGGACAGAATATGTGGGAGATAGTGAATATAATTCAATAAAATATGAAGAACAAAAGAATATATCAACACAATTAAAATTAGCTGGGATAAATCCTAATGGATATTATATTATGATAAGAAGACTTCCTTTTGAAGTATATTTAACATATGAGAAATCCTTTTATCCAACAAAAATAATAGCTACATTGATACCGGGAAATCCAGATAATTATAATTTAGTTGAAGTAGATAAAAAACTATATGAAAAGAAACTTCCAAATATTCCATTGTGGAATGAAACTGCTAAAAAAATAGATAAATTTTCAGAATTTCCTCCAGAGATTTTAAGTAATTTCTATAAGAAATATGACGAAATAAATGACACAGAATATATTAATTATGCTAAATGTTTTACAGATGAGAGATATTTGAAACTTAGAGAAGAAGCTAAAAGTAAATTTTTAAATGAAGGAAACATAAATGCTTTTGATTCTATAGCCTTTCCAGAACATTTTAGACAATATCTAATATTAGGACAAGTAGAATATAAAATAGAAGATTTAGATTCTGAAGCTTTAGACATAACTTTGGGATTAGGATTCGATGCTGGAAATTTAATAGATACAATAGTTCCTTCTTTTATAGAAGATCCTAGATTAGATGTTTTGTTGAAATATGGTTATTTACCATCTAATCCTTTTGTTAGTATTTCTAAGAGAGCTTGGTGGAATGAAATAGACAACGATGTAGTGTTATATATAGAAAATGTTTTGGATAAACTTGTTTCATATGGATATAAACCAACTATTGAAGATATAGCAGTATCTATGATCAATCCTCATATATCTAAAACTAAATGGGGTAATATTAAAGGAAATATGTTCTACGAAGCTAGAAAATTCATATTGGAAAATATGGATCTAAGAGAAATAACTCCAGAAGCATTAGATAAAATAGTATCTCTACCTCTCACTTTGGAAGAATGGAGACAACTTTGGGAAAAGAGACCTTATTTGGATACTATAAATCTTATGCCAAATCCTTTAGAAGTAATAAGTCTTGGAGATTTAGGAGAACTCTATGCTTATTCTCAAGAAATAGACATGGTTGGGTTATTAAGAACAGTTAAAGATTTATTTGGACTGGAAAAAGAAGATCCTAGATGGTTAGATATTATCAAAGACTCTTTTAAATTCTATTCTAACGATAGAGATCATCACAATCTGATAAAACATCTAAAATATTTTATGACTAATCCTTGGAATTATGATGTTGATGGTGAAAATTTAATGGATTTCTTTGTGAAAAAGAGAGATTTAGAATCTGCTATGGAATTGATTAAAATAGGAGCTGATATGAACTATGGTTTATTGATGTTAATTAGTCTGAATGATAACTTACATGATTATATGAGTATATATACTTCCTTACATCCAGATTATAAAGATATAATCACCAATTTAGTAGCAGAAAATATAAAAGATAGAAGTATGATTGGAGATGTCTTTTGTGAATTGACTAGATACTTTAACATAGAGACTATCTTTTTGATAAAAGATAAAAATTTAGCTAGAAAGATATATAATTATTCTTCTAATTGTGATCCCGAATATACCGAAGCTTTAGATAACTATATGATAGATAAAGATGATATGTTATCTTTCAAAAATTTAGGTGTAACTTATACTCAAGATGTGATAAAACTTATAGTAGCTAAGAATGCTATTAAGATATTAATATATACTGTTTATGGTCAATATTCTTGGTTATTTAAATCTTTAGTTACACTACAAGATTTAATTCCTTTGACTGACAATAAACAGATCTTAGATATTTTGAGAGATGTTTTACAATAATAATTGATATTAAAATTTTAATATCAACATTTCGATAAAATCTTTTTCTAACAAAGAATTTTAGTGGTCACTTTTGATTTATCTAATGTTTGTATATACTTATTGTTGAGAAATAATATATCTTATTTGTTAAAAATATTTCAAATCAGCTATTCTCTTTAAAGAAAAAGAACCAGATCCAGTAGCAGATAGATTATCTGAGTTTTGTATAAGAACACTTAATTCGTCCCCAATATTTAATTTTAAAATCCTAACTAGACTTATGGTAACTAAATATGTATTGGGATTTGTGATAACAAAAATTTCCCCAACACCATATACATTTTTGTTAATGTAAATATCTGCAGTCAATGTATTATCTATCTGAGTATAAACTGGAAAATTAAATATAAATTCGTAATATCCAGAATTATGGACTTTTATGGATAATCCTTCTATTACTGAAAAAGAATTTTCTGGATATAGAATGTTCTCTTTGAATGTAGCATAAAAAGGTATTTCTTCGGTGAGACCATTGATTCTCCCAGATATGAATATTGGATATAGTTCCCCGGGAGGTCCTTGAGGCCCAATTGGTCCAATCATCGGATAGAAATGATCACAACATTTCTCTCTCTCTCTCTCTTCTAGATTTTTTGGGCATATTTTAAGATACATATAATTTTAGTTAAAAATTATATTAAGGGATATGTTTAGAAATCGGAGAATAATCCATAATAAGGCGAGATATATCAAGGCAAAAATATTCGTTCAAATAATGGATAGTATATCTCTTCAGCAAAAGATAATGTAGATTGCTACAAAATTTATCGGAAGAGTTATTTTTGTTGAATCTTTCTGGTAAGGATCTTTCTAATTTTACGATAGTTTTTGATTTATAATGAGCTTTTTTTATTTGGATTAAAGTATCTATGATTATATCTTTATTGTCTTCTATTAAATAGGGACATAAATTCAAAATATAAATTAAATTTAATTTTACATATATTACATCTATTAGTGAATTTTAATAGATCAGAAAATTCAGATATATCTACAAATTCAGATATTTTTACTAAACCCATATCAATAGTGTGCTCATAACACCTCCATTCTAAAGCATCTTTTTCTGTGAACATTTTTGATGGATATAAACAAAAACCCCATTCTTCTATCGCAGAACATGGTTTCATATTTTAAATTATTATTTATTATAAATAATAATTTATAGATTTGATAGAAAAGAATAACATGTTTCCATTTTTAGACTTGGTGCTTCTAAATTTAGAATTCAATCTACTACGGGGACAATATGCTCTAAAATTCGTTATTATAAATTGACTTCTATTCCAATCACAAGCGGTAGATTCTAAGTTAGATTCGATATAATTTTCGTCTATATATTCTTTGAAAGCAGATAATGGATCCACCATACTTTCTAATTCTCTCATAGAATCCTTTGCTTCTGAAGGCTTGGACGGCGATCCTCTTTGATAATATTTTAATCCTTCATTTAAAAGGAGTCTAAAGAATACTATAGCGACAGCTTTGCTTTTGCTCTAAGATTGTTATTAATGTTTAATTAGGATACTATATGTCAAATATTCTTTCTTTTCTGCTAATAAGAATACTATTACTTCAGAGTAAAACATCAAAAGAAAAAATCTATTTCTCCATATCAACTCATATGTATTTTTAATATATTTGCTATGTTCAGCATCCACAGAAGAGATATAAAATAGAAGCAATATTGCTAGATTAGTAATCAGATGACACAAAAGAGATATTATCAAATAAGAAAAATAATCAGAAGAGTAATCATTAAAATTAGATAAGCATTTATATGTATATAAAAGACACATAGTCAAAGTGCTAGTCAACAAAGATGTAGTATGTATTAAGCATTCAGTAGTTCTCTCTTCGTTTATATTCTCAGATATATTTGATGAAAATTTAAGTTTATCTAAAATATATTCTTTCCAAAATTGTATCTTAAATATGAATTTGACTATCTCTAACACAGAGAAGAAGAAGATTTGATATATGACTTGTATGCTTAAATTAGAAACATTTTTCAATATTAGAATATTAACTAAATTAGAATAATAACCATAACAAGAAATAAATATTTGAGCATCAGAGAATCTCATCACATTAGATGATGCTTCAGATATAGATAGAAAATTGTAAAATAGAATAAATTGAGATAGACAGATACTTAAAAAACTATGATTAGGATAATTTAAAACTATCAATGAAACATCCCAAAAATTATATGAAGCAATATCAGCTACTATTGAGCCTGAGAATATACTTCTATTATCTTCTCCTAAAGAAATGTCTTCTTTATCGGAAACTATATATAAAGTCAAAGTTGATATAGCAAAATATAAAATTATTTCTAACTCTTTATTTTTGACATAGAACATATATCTACAAGAAAAATGTATTATAAGAAGAACAAATCTACTAAAAGAAAATCTTATTTTATAGTCTATTATTAATGGAATGACTATTGATAATATGATAAAATGAACACTTTCTGATACAAAAGGATTATATATAGTTTTAAGATAATGAAATGAACTGTTTATTATAAGCATAGAGAAACATAGATAATAGAAATTTTTAGTATCCAAATTAAATATTCTAGAGAAATAAGAACTTCTGAGTATAGAATTAAAGATAGTTTGTATTAGTTCTTCAGATAGAAAATCGTCAGATAGATCATATATCTTAAATATTGGGAATATTAGAAATATGAATATATAGAAATTCTTACTTGGAAATGGAATATTTATCATTTCTTATTTCTAAAATTATAATAAGAAATTCAGAAATGATAAATAAAAATATATTTTTGCTTAAGAAGCAATGTCTTGGTTAGAGTTGATAGAAAATACTCTAAAAGAACCAAATATAAGAGAACAATGGGAACCTTTTTATAAAACTATACCAAGATATATGACCCCAATGGAATGTTTAGCAGACATCCAATTAGAATATATTGGAATGGAATACTATGTTGATAACAATGGAATAAAAACATTGAGAGGTATCTATAAACATTTTATGGAAGCTTTGGGAAACGATGATTCAAGAGAAGAATGTATCCGTGAAATTGCTGTGATGGCATATATTAGCAATAATGATGGAGTGCGATTATTTTCAGCATATTTAAAGTGGCCTCAATATTTCAATGTATATGATTTAGCAAGAAAACTAAAACCATATCTTGGATATGATTTGATAGAAGACTTTTTGTTTGAGAAAGTCGATTATCCAGAAGAAATTAAACATATAATCCAAGAATATATAGTCCCTCCTGAATATTTAGCTTCATTTATTTTCTCAAAATTGAAAAAAATAGCTATAATTAATCATGCTTTATTCTATTTTAGATATTGGTTTACTATTTCAGAAACTACATTTTACACCAATTTACCAGATTTAATAATAAAGACTCTACATAATAAATATGCTTGTATCCCAAAAGAAATGGGAGAAGAAGTAATGACTCCTCTGAGAGAAAGATTGATGGATCCAAAGACATATTCTCGTTATAAAGTATTTTATTATCCAAAAGCTAATGTTATCATAGATGACGATGTCTTAGGAAGAATAGATGAATTACCTGATGATGAAGATATGAGCCAATTTTTATATTCCGAATCTATTCTTGAGACAGAAAGTGGATCTACATGGGAAACTATCCCTGAGGGACAATTTCTGAGATACATTTTAACTGGAAGCACAAGATAAAAATTTTAAGTCGTCTTTTAACTCTGATTGATAGTATTCTTATTTGAAATGTATCCAAAAGTTTTTGACTCAGACCACACGAATTCGATGCTGAACAATTTCTCTTCTTGTTTGTTGGTTTAAAATAGTTATTATCGAAAAATATTTTAGATTGATGAAAATCGTATTTAAATATGCGATTGGGATCCCAAATACAGTTGCTTGAGAACAAAATATCTTTCTTCATTTCAAAATAATAACAAAAAATATTTACCAATATAAAAGCAAATATGAATAAATGTTTATCTCCATTAATAGAACAATCATATGGAAGATTTGTTGGTAAAATAACTTCCTCTGTTAGAGACATCAAAAATAATCCTATGCCTATAAGAGAATTTGAAAATTTTGGACAAGATTTTCAAGATTTTAAATTGGACGACAATGGTCTTCTGATATATACCGGATGTAGAGATAGACCTTTTAATCTTTCGATAAAAACTAATATTAAAATATCAAATTCTTCAGAAGTTTGTAATAAGGGATATCTTTCACTAAATACAACAATAGCTTCGACAAATTTATCCGAAAATAAATATCCCAGAGTATCTGACAACTATAGTTTTGAAGGCCAAAGTAAATTTAATAAACATATGACTCAAAATTCTATATCATCTTCATCTTTATTTTTTATTAAAACAAATGATGTAATAGCAGTTAGTGCACAAATAGATCAAAAATATAAAATAGACGAGAATTCTATATTAGAAATAGAAGTAATCCTCTCTTTATTGGGTAGTTTGACATCTTATGTTCCGAGATCAGAATCTCCACTATTGGATTGTTGTAATTGTGTGGCTTTTTTTTGGAGTCCCGTTGGATTAGCGGTTTGTTTAGCAGAATGTATCCCTGGGTGTAGTGGATGAATAATTATTATTTCAATAATAAGAAATTTGAAGAATCTAGTGAATAATAGATTTTGAGATGTTTTGATAACTCTTTTTATAGACGATAAACATTTATCATTTTAATTGGAACAGAAGCAATATTATTTGACTTTATATTTTATAGAAAACACCCAAATCTTATCTAAAGTCAAATCTCATTTCTAGTATAAAACATTTCTGAGTTATCATGAATATTCATTTTTTTCTTTCGAACATTATTTTTGATCTATTCTAAAATGATCTTAAAGACAGATTTTTATCTAGGATATATCTTAGATATGGTTCATCGAATATTTATCTTCAATTTGATTTTTGACAGTTAAAATATCTTTTAATAAAAGGAGTTTGGATACATTAAAGTGGAAGAAAACATCATCCTGATATAGGATACACAAAAATATTTTAAATGTATTGTCCATTTAAAAATCTGTATGGGGTCAAAATTTTTTATCAGAACAGATTCAAGACATCTTTAACATTTAGCTAAGATGACATTTTTTTTCTTTTAAATTTCGTTTTTCCTTGCTCAGAATCCCTTTTAATAAAAGGAGTTTGGATACATTAAAGTGGAAGAAAACATCATCCTGATATAAGATACATAAAAATATTTCAAATCTAAAACATATCTAACATCTATGTCATCTTTAACATTTAGCTAAGATGATGTTTTTCTTTTAAATTTCTTTTTCCTTGCTCAGAAGTCCTTTTAATAAAAGGACTTTGGATACATTAAAGTGCAAGAAAACATCATCCTGATATAAGATACATAAAAATATTTCAAATCTAAAACATATCCAGTATCTATCTCATCTTTGGAATCTAAGACATCTTTAGTATCTAGTTAGGAGAATAAAACATTCTAATATAGGACACATGAACATTTCCCAGAGAATTTGTCTAAAACAATCTTAGGGATACTTCTTCTAAAACAATCTCACAGAACATCTTTGAGAGATTTTGTCTAAAACGATTTCAGAGACAGATTTATCTGGGATATCTCTTAGATGTGGTTCATCAAATATATTCTTTTTCTCTTAAATTTTGTTTTTGGTTGATCAGAAGTCCTTTTATTAAAAGGACTTTGAATACATCAAAGTGGAAGAAAACATCATCCTGATATAAAATACATGAAAATATTTTAAATCTAAGATATCTCTAAGATTTATTTTATCTCCAGAATCTAAAACATCTTTGGTATCCAGTTAAGATAATATTTTTCTCTTAAATTTGATTTTTGGTAGTTAGAAGTCCTTTTATTAAAAGGACTTCGAATACATCAAAGTGGAAGAAAACATCATCCTGATATGATATACATAAAATATTTTAAATCTAAGATATCTCTAACATCTAGTTAAGATAATATTTTTCTCTTAAATTTTGTTTTTGGTAGTTAGAAGTCCTTTTAATAAAAGGACTTTGAATACATCAAAGTGGAAGAAAACATCATCCTGATATAAGATACATAAAAATATTTTAAATCCAAGACATCTTTGGTGTCTATCTCATCTGTCTCATCTAAGACATCTATCTGATCTAAAAGATCTAAGGTATCTCTAGTATCTGGTTAAGATAATGTTTTCTTTTAAATTTTGTTTTTGCTTGGTTAGAATTCCTTTTATTAAAAAGACTTTGGATACATCAAAGTGGAAGAAAACATTATCCCGATATAGACTAATGTTAATAACTAACAATCTTAATTGTTAGTCTTATTTGATATTTGATGTTAAAGATACTTTATTGTTAGTTACTAACAATCTTAATTCTAAAGAATATCTGAGTTTGATGTTAAAGTATCTCTAATGCTAGTGACTAACAATCTTAATTTTAAAGAATATCTGTGTTTGATGTTAAAGTTAGGATACATAAAAATATTTCAATTCTAAAATATCTCTAGTATTCATCCCATCTATCTGATCTAAAACATCGCTAAGATGTATCTCCAGAATCTATTTTATGTCCAGGAACCTTGATATAGTTTTTCGTGAAGGACTACTACCGCAAAAGTTTCTCCTTTTAGTTGGTCGCATCTAATATCAAAACCATGAACATCTATATAAGAATCCATCCTATCAGAAATTTCCTTTCTGACTGTGTCTGTATCATCTAATATTTCTTGATCAATACCTTTTCGATATTGAAATAAATTTGAATATTGCCAATTAATCTCTCTTGCTAAAGACTCATTAAGTGTTATCAGATTGCTAGTATTCCAATTAGGTTTTTGGAATGATTTTATTATATTAGGAGAGCAAAATTCAAAACAATATATTTCTACCATTTAATATGGGAAAAATTAAGAATTAAGTTTTTATCTATACAGCTTATGCTCTTCTTGGAATAAGTAAAAGAAAAATAAATATTATACACAAGATTCATAACATTTTTCACAGTCTGGTGGTGTCCTACATATGAAAGAACAAATGAGGCAATCTACCACAGATCCTGGCCTAGGAATATAAGAAGTCAGACTTCCTAACAAAGAAATAACAACCTCTATTTCTAATATAGAATCGTCGTCTATTTTATATATCTCATCTATTTTGACACCAATAAAAATAGTATTATTTGGTCTGATAAATAATAGAAAAGAGGACGATATCGAATTTTTTGTTAAATGTCTATTAAATCTACTTTGACCTTCAAAACTATATTTATCTGATATTTTTCCATAATTTTCATCTGTCAAATCGACAGAACCTATGATAGTATTTAATGATAAATAACCCTTATTACAAACTTCTTTTGGGTTTAACACTTTGATATTAGTTTTAATAGAAACATCAAAAGGTCTATCTCTACATCCTATATATTTTAAAATACCTTTATCATCTAATTGAAAGTCTCGAACATCTTGCCCAAAAATTTCAAATTCCTTCACAACAAGACCATTTTTAAAATCTTTGACAGAAGAAGTAATTTTTCCTACAAATCTTCCATATGATTGGTCTAATAAGGGAGATAAACATTTATCCATGATCGCTTTTATATTAGATATTTTTAAATGAATAGAAAAATAATAATATATCTCTAAGAAAAATGTCTGAAGAAGATTTAGAAGTCGGCTTGAGTAGATATGACAATGGTTATTTATATCTTCCTATTTACAATGCTAATCTGGAAGCTATAATCAATATTCCTTCTCTAAGAGAATTAGAAATGTCTTCTTATGATAGAGATCTGTCTCTATTAAGAAAAGTAAAAACACTTAGAGTATTAGCAGTGACAGAAGTGACACCCAATGTCAAGTCTTGTAGAGATTTATGTCAATTAGAATCACTTATAATTCCTTTGTGGGATCCAAAAGATTTAAGAGACATAGAACATCTAAAACAACTGAAACATCTAGATATTTCTTCTTATAGAGGAAAGAGTATAGAAGGATTAGCTTCTTTAGAGAACTTAGAAGAATTAAAATTATCTTCCTTCAAAGGAGATTTTTCTCCACTATTTCATCTTATTAAATTGAGAAGAGTTATTGTTAACAAGATTTATAAGAAACAAGATTTAGCATTCCTAGGAATTCAAATAGAAATAGATATTCTATCTGATACTTATTAAAAAGTAAATACTATCAATTCTAAGACAATATCCTTTGGGTTATTTAATTGATATTTAACATTCGAGAGTAATTGATGACTATCTCCTTTTTCTAAATATATCTTCTTATCTTCAAATATAAGAATAGCTTCTCCCAAGAAATTAATATTCTTCTTTGAATCAAAATAAATTGATTCATATGATTTAATTTTATATTTACTTATGGTATATGAAGAAGTTTGATTGATTATTTCTAAAGAACCCCAACTATAATATAACTTTGAGCCAATAACTTCTTTTCTATTTTGTTTCTTTAGATCTTCAACTATAGATTTGAGATTAGATTTCTTATCCATAACTAAGATTGAATCTTCATTTTGAATAATAACAACATCTTTTAAATTTGAAACTGCTATCAATTTATCTTGACTTCTAATATAAGAATTACTAACATTGTCAATATAAATATTACCTAAGATAACATTATCGTTTTCATCTTTGGAAGATATATCATAAACAGAATTCCAAGTTCCAACATCTCTCCATTCTATATCAGTTTTTATTACTGATATGTTTTTAGCTTTTTCTAAAACAGCATAGTCTATTGAATCGGATGGACAATTTGAATATGAATCATGTATCTCTAAGACATTATTTTTAAGAATAGATTTTTGAAATACTTCTAAACAAGAGAAATAGATTTTTGGAGAATATTTTTCTAAAGCATTTAGATATTCTTTAGAAGAGAAACAAAATATTCCAGCATTCCATAGACAGTTTCCATCAGATATCATCTTCTCAGCTAAAGATAAATTTGGTTTCTCTACAAACTTAATTACATTTGTATCTTGATGTAAAATATAACCATATCCGGTTTCTGGATAGGTTGGAGTTATTCCAAATGTCACAAGAAAAGAAGAAGAGAGTTCTAAGGCTTTGGGTAAAACTTTATTAAAATTTTCCATATTATTAATAACTTGATCGGCAGAAAAAATTAATAATATATCATTAGGTTTCATCATAGCAGCCATAGCTATTGCCGGAGCAGTATTTCTTCCGCATGGTTCTAATATTAGAGAGTAGTTTTCTATTTGTTCTTTGATGATATGTTCTGAGTTTTTGTTTGTGATGATAATTGGTTCTTTATTCATACGAAGAGCAGTCATTTGAAGCAGAGATGTGTTGCCATCTAAAATGGGTATAAATTGTTTTGGATATGTTTCTTTGGACAAAGGCCATAATCTACTACCAACACCGCCACACAAAATAACTGGAGAAATGTTCATTTGCTGATTTAAATAGCAAAGAATATTTAGATTTTTTAAAAATGGATAAGGAAGATGAAATTAGAAGTTATGTTTCCAAATGGGAAGCTTCGGGTGGAACCAAAAATCCAGAAACAAATAGAACTATTGCTAAAAATGGAAAAGTATATAGCGAATGTCAATTTAAAGTGGAAAGATATAAGTCTATATTAGAAAAGATTCCTGAATCCAAAAAGATAGAATTTCCTATGACTTTAAAATTTCTATCCAAAGCTGATAGAGATATTTATTTGATGATTATAGCAAAAGCTTGTTATCCAGAAGATCTATCTAATAGAATAATCGATGACATTTTGAATTTTAAAACAAGAAATATCTATATGAAAGATCATCGTCAAATACATTTCTTATCATATAAAAAAGGTGAAACAAGACCTATATTATCGCCAGATAACTTTCAATATAGTTCAGATTGGCATTGTTTTAAAAATAAATTGCCAATAATATACAGTATTCCTCAGACTCTACCTTCTATCAATAGAGGAAAAGATATAGATAATCTTATTTTTGAATACTATTATCAATGTGAATTTTGTTTAACTAGAATTATCATATCTGCTATTATCTTAGCTATAAAACAAGATATTATTTTAGATTTTCCTCTTTTATTATTAGAAGCATCACATCAACAGAAACATACAGTATGCTTAGAATTTAATGATATTAATATTGAAAATAAAGTTTATATTAAAGATTTTCCTAAAGATCTAACCTATCTATGTTGCCTGAAATAGTAAGCATGATTGAAGATTATCTTATTGATGATAAGATATCAAACTTAGAAGAAATAAAAGCTTTAAATAAAATATATCCTTCATCTAAAAATAGAATCCCAGAATTAGTGAGAAAATTATATTTTATCAAAAAATATAAGAAAGAAATATTATTGGATGCGGTTTCAGCTGGAGTAAGATTACCATATGTTTCTTCCTCTTTGAATTATCCTGACGAAGATGATATTAGAGAAATAAGTGATCTTTTTCCAGAAAGTAATACTTCTAGAGAAGGTTTAATGAGATGTAGATATAATGTTTTTCCAGCAGTTATTGCTTGGAATAATCCTTTCTTAAGTAAATCTATCAGATATCATTTATTAGATAAATTAGAAAATCCATTGATGACATATAGATTCAATTGTTCAGATATTACCATGGAACAAGATTTAGAGAATAGTTATTTATCAGAGTTTAAAGAATATCTTTTGATTAAAAAATTAAAACTTTAACTAAATAAAATGGATTTAAGTGAAGAAAATTACCAAGACTTAGTAGCTCATAATCTAACTGATGAGCTATATCGCCTTAAACCACAAATAGATAGATCTAAAACAACAATATTAATATCTGCTATCACATGTGCTTGTGTTAATGACAATCCTTTTATTTTAAAATATATTTTTGAAACTATAGACTTAAAATTAGATGATGAAGATCTTATAAGAGTTGCTATAAAATTCTCTGGACCCAAATGTATAGAATTACTAGACAATTATGGTGTCGTAGAAGAAAAATATATAGACGAATTAGTAGAAAGAGGACATATTAAATATATATTGGAAGATTATGATTTAGTTTATATGTTAAAAATAGCAATCTACTTCAACAGAGCTAGAATAATAGAGAAGTTTTATAATAAAATTTCAGATAAAAAAACATTGTTATTGATACTATTTTGGGCTTATGAACATAAAAGAATGAATATTTTTAATGAGATCATATCTGAAATTCCAAGAGAGATGTTAATAGATTATTTATCTTCTTATGATAAAAATTATACTTCTCTTATAAATATAATCAAACCATCAGATGAAGAGATGATAGCAATAGAAGCTAGTTATGTGCTTAATGATATTCCTTTTAAAGGAAAAACATTCATAAAAGATATTTTAACTAGAAAGGCTAATAGTAGAGAGTTATATGAGATGAAAAAAGCATTGAGTCCTTATATCAATTTATCTAGAGATTTTATCAAACATCTAAGTAGAGTATATGAAAATTTAGGGATACATATTTTTAATATTTGATTACTTTTAGATTAACATATCCTTCCGAAAATATCTCACTTGTTGTAGAAGTAGAGATTTCTAATTTCTTATGACCATTACATCTTCCATCTGAAAGAGAAGTATCCAAATAAGAATTTTTTGGTAAATCTTTCCACATTAAAAAATAGTCTCCGGGATACAATGCTACAGAATAAGTAGCAATATTCATTTTGAAATATATATCTTTATCTTTGCTATATATTATCATACTTGAAGAATTGCCAAATAAAGAAAAAGATTTTGCTGGTATATTCAAAGAATCTGCTCTTAAATGATGATTGGATGTCATAAGAGTGCTTATAGAAAAGATAACTTTGGAAGAATTCATGAAACGAAGTGAATCTCTATTAACAACATTTGAATATATTGTTATTGTTTCTTCACTACTGGGTTCTTTTATTTGATATATCTCTTTAGATCTAAGAGGTATGGTTTCGAAGTATTCTCTTATAGAGTAATTCTGATTGCTATGTTTTCTTATATTTTCATATATCTCAGAGATGAGATTATCCATAGAAGATTTCATTTCAAATTTATCAGAATATATTATTTTCAATGCTGCTATAAGCTCTCTTCCGGAATATTTGACCGTGGACATTTTTCCAGAAATGATACTGTCTACCAAATGTTGGATCTCTTTTACCATTTCTTCTTTTGTTCTTCTTCTTTTTCTATTTTTAGGATACGACATTTTTCTTTTCCCAAGGCTAGATAAAGTTATGGCTACTCGGATTTCTTCTGTCATCTGTATTTAGATAAAACAAAATATGATTTTCCTTTTCAATATAAATGAGCACAAAAGAAATAGTTGAGAAATATAAATAAGCACAATTTGAAGGTTTTTCTAATACTACTGGATCTGATTTTATATTGAGATATAAAAAAGACTTATCATAATAACTTCGGCACATGTAGTTTTTAAAACTGATACTAAGACACCCGCTACAGAAATAGTCTCTGGTATTTATAATGTTAATGGTAAAATTAAAAATAATAGGTGTGGATGGTTTTGCTGATTGTGCTATACTTTGGATAGATGAAAGTGATCAAGAAATTATAAGTGTCATCCATCATATAAATTAGGTGATAACTTAGATGAATATCCCGGAAACAATTTGATAATAGAATCTTATACAAGTATAGGTGGTATCGCATCGCGAGGACCAATAGTTTCCAAAGGATTTAGTAAGAAATATCCTTTACCTTGAAAGTTGAAATATTATTGAACATTTTTTAGAAAATAAAAAATGTTTGTTAAGAAACTAAATAACAATGCTATTCTTCCTTTAAAAGGATCAAGTGGATCTGCTGGATATGATGTTTTTTCTTGTGAAGACAAAATTTTATTACCTAAGACTAGAAGTCTTATATCAACTGGAATATCTATCTCAATAGATGCTAAAGATTTTTATATTAGAATAGCTCCGAGAAGTGGTATGGCAGTTAAAGGAATAGATGTTGGTGCTGGAGTAGTAGATTTGGATTATAGAGGAGAAGTTAAAGTCTTATTGATAAACAATTCTGATTCTAAGTATACTATTGACTATGGAGATAGAATAGCTCAACTTATAATAGAAAAAATATATATGTTAGATGTTATCAATACTTCTGAATTAGATGAAACAGATAGAGGATCTGGAGGATTTGGATCGACTGGAAAATAAAAATATTTATTAAAATCTTAATAAATATGAAAGTCAAAGCTGTCATATTTGATCTTGGTGGAACCATCATTGACAAATATTCTTTATCACCACTCTTAGCAATAAGAGATTCTTTCAAAGAATATATGAATGTTGATGTGCCTAAGTCTTTACTATTATCTCATATTGGTTGTAGAAAAGATATTCATATAGAATATATTTTAAGTTTCCAAAAGAAAAGAGATTTTAAAGATAAGAAGATTCTCTTGGAATTATTTGAGAAACATTGTAATTCTTATTTAGAAAAATCTTCTATTCTTCCTGGTGTCAAAGAAGCTTGGGACTTTTTGAGATCAGAGAAAATTAAAATTGGATCCACTACTGGATTTTCTAACAGTC
>Ga0315284_10006960_pt1 | contig 16125 bp, 9 predicted proteins | sample YL17G09_16_MG_FD_203696 | JGI IMG/M metagenome (GOLD analysis project Ga0315284, IMG submission 203696) | Sediment microbial communities from Yellowstone Lake, YNP, Wyoming, USA - YL17G09_16 | ecosystem: Environmental > Aquatic > Freshwater > Lake > Sediment | place: USA: Wyoming | collected... | reverse complement strand
GCCGCCCGCTGTGACCCCGGAACCCGGAACCCCAAACCCGGCAAAGGCGCCGGCCTCGGCCCCGCAGACGCCCGGGGATGAGCGCAGCAAGACATCAAAGCCCGGGGATGAGCGCAGCGCATCCCCGGGGCAACCGCCCGTGAGCCGCATCTTCCAGGCCCCCGAGCGGCCGAAGGTGGTCATCGCGGTGGATAAGGACGCCAATGCCCTGGTCATCTCGGGATCACGGCAGGAACTCGATCATCTCCAGTCGCTGATGGACGAGTTGACATCGAGTGTGGCGAGCGAAGAAGCCGAGTACCGCGTCTTCAAGATCAAGCAGGCCGACCCGGTGGCCGTCGCCTACACGCTGGACGAGTTGTTCAACCCGAAGCCGGTACAGCAAGCGCAGCAGCGTCAGCAAGGGGGCGGGCGGGCGCAGCAGCCGCAGGCGGCGGCCCCGCCGCTTCCGCCGCCCGTCATCAGCGTGGCGGCCGACCAGCGGACCCGCAACCTGATCGTCCGGGCCAAGCCGCTGGACTTCGAGATCATCGAGCCGCTCATCACGGTGCTCGACCAGAAGACCGGCAGCCCGAGCGAGGTCCGCGTCTTCCCGCTGAAGAACACCGACGCGACGGAGGTGGCAGCCAACCTGAGCGCCCTGTTCGGCTCGACGGCCCGCTCCACGCCGGTCCAGCAGACGCAGCCGCCGCAGCCGCAGCCGCAGGGCCAGGGGGGAGGCCGCCGGGCGCAGCAGGCGCAGATGGCGCAGACGGGCCAAGGCCAGCGCGCCCAGATCGTCCAGGACATCCTCGAGTTCCAGAACGGCGAGGGCGTCACCCAGGTCGGCGGGCCGGCCCAGGTCTCGATCACCGCCAACAGGCTGACGAACTCCGTGGTCGTCGCGGCGCCGCCCGACGTCATGCAACTCGTCGAGCGCCTCATCCAGGAACTCGACCAGTCGGCCGCGCTCTCCGTCATCCCCTCGATCCGGATGTATCCGCTGACCAACGCCGAGGTCAAGCCGACCGTGGACGCGCTGGTGGCACTCTTTGTCAGCGGCGGGCAGACCGGCGCCGGCGCGCGGGGCGCCCAGGCCCGGCCCAACGAGGTCCCCATCGTCATCACCGGCGACGAAGCCGGCCGGCAGGTCATCGTCTCGGCTCCCACCGAGAAGCACAACCTCATCGCCAAGGTCATCCAGGACATTGACACCGCCCAGGCCGGCGACCAGTTCAGCGTCCGCGTCTATCGCATCCGCTACGCCGACGCCAACGTCCTCGGGCAGGCCCTCACCCGGACGCTCGTGGACACCGGCCAGGCGGCGGCCGTCGGGGGAGGCGGCGGGCGGCGCGGCGGCGGCGGCGGAACACAGGCCGCTACCGGCGCCGGCGTCCGCATCAACGCCGACACCTCTACCAACAACCTCATCGTCCGCGCCACCCAGGCCGACCACGAACGGATCGCCGCCCTCATCCAGGAGATGGACGTCCTGCCGCACGCCGACTTCGCCGTGCGCCTCATCCCGGTGAAGAACGCCGACCCGGACACGATCGCCGGGGTGCTGAACCGCGTGTTCGGCGAGGGCAGGGCGGCCGGCGGTACGACGGGCGGCCGGTCTCGCACTTCGGCGGGCGCGGCCGGGTCCGGCGGGTCGGTTGTCATCGAGGCCGACCGCCGCGCTCGCATGCTCATGGTCCGGGCCGACGACGAGACGTTCCAGGCCATCCGCGCCCTGGCGATGGAGATCGACGCGGGCAGCACGGGCGGCGATGTGGCCCAGACGCTGATCGCGCTACAGTTCGCCCAGGCCCAGGCGATCGCGCCGGCCCTGGCGCAGGCGTTCTCGGCGGTCCAGGGCAGGGGCGGCACGGCCGGCGCGCCCGAAGACCGCGTCTCGATCATCGCCGAACCGTTCTCCAACAGCCTCATCGTGACGGCCAATGCCGAGAACCTCGCCAAGGTGAAGTCGCTCCTGGAGGTGCTCGACAAGGAAGGGGCAGGCGGCGTCCGGAACGAGTTCCTGATCCTCCAGAGCGCCCGGGCCGTCGAACTGGCGACCGTGCTTTCGCACATCGGCACGAGCGGCGGCCGCGGAACCCAGGGGCTGGTCGTCTCGGCCGACGCAGGCAGCAACGCCCTGGTCGTGAGCGGCCCCGGCGCAGACGTTGACCGGGTCCTCCAAATGGCCCGCGACCTCGACAAGGCCAGCGAGGGCGCCGGCACGGGCGTCTACATCATCCCGCTCGAAAACGGCGACGCCACCTCCGTCGCCGCCATGGTCCAGGACCTCTACCGTCAGCAAGAGACCGTGGCGAACCGGGACCGCCGAAAGATTGATCCCCTGGCCGTCTCGGCCGACGCGCGGGCCAACGCCATCGTCCTGGCCACCAGCAAACCCATGTACGACCAGGTCTCGGAGTGGATCGGCCGCGTCGAGCAAATGACGCCCGGCCGCGGAACGCTGCACGTCATCACCCTCCAGCACGCCAGCCCGACCGACGTCGAGAGGGCCATCCAGCAACTCTTCGGCGCGAGCGCCACCACCCGCGGAACTCCCGGCAGCCGCACCAGCACGGGCATCGGCACTGGCGGCCGCACCGGCGGCGTGTACGGCGGTGGCGGAACCAGCGGCGGCGCCAGCCCAGGCGGCTCCGGCGCCAGCCCAGGTGGCAACACCGGCGGCGGAACCGGCGGCGGCGCCAGCCCAGGCGGCACCGGCGGTAGCACGGGCGGCGCCGCCCCAGGCGGTGGAACCGGCGGCGGCCGTGGCGGCCGCACCGGCCCAGGCGCCGCCCCTGGTGGTGGCGCTGGCGGCACCGGTGGCGGCCGCGGCGGTCGCACCGGTGGGCGCGGCGGAGCGGGCGGCAATGCGCCCGCGGCCCCCAGCGGCCCGAGCGGACCGGTCGGGCCGACGGGCCCGGCCGGCGGCGCCGGCCCCAGGGGCCAGGTCGAGACGAGCATCCTGCCCCAGCAGCAGGCCCTCCTTATCAAGGCCTCGGATGAGGACTTCGCGGAGATCCTGAAACTGGTCCAAACCATGGAGGAGGCGGCGAAGGGCGGCCAGCGCGAGGTCCGGGTCATTCCGCTTGTCAACGCGCTGAACACCCAGGTCGCCCCGGCCGTGGCAGACCTGTTTGCCCAGATCCGGCGGCCGGACGTGCCGAGCGACGTGGTTTCGGTCATCGCGCTGGCCAACACGCGGGCGGTGGTCGTGGCGGCAGCCAAGGAAAAGATGCCCGAGGTCGAGCACCTGATCCAGCAGTTGGACACGGCCGAGGTGTCGCCGCAACTGGAGTTCCGGATCTACCCGCTCGAGAACGTGCAGCCGACGAAAGTCCTACCGGCCCTCCAGCAGATGCTCCAGCAGGTCCAGCGCCAGTGGCCGGGCGAGCCGATCAACATCCAGGCCGACGAGCGGATCCGCTCGATCATCGTGACGGCCCGCGGGCCGATTTTCGGCGAGATCGAGAAGATCATCAAGGCCCTCGACCGCGCGCCCGCCTTCGGCGAAGCCAACGTCCTGGTCGTTCAACTCAAGCGCGCCGACGCCGTGCGGCTGGCCTCCGTCCTGAATGAAATGCTCCGCCCGAGCGCCACCGACCAGGTGACGCCGGAGGCCCGCGCCCTCCAGGAGCAGGTCCGGCAACTGAAGATCCAGAGCACGCAAGACCCGGACACGTTCGTCGAACTGAACCTGACGAAGCCGATCAAGATCACGTCCGATCCGAACCAGGGCGGGCCGCAGGGCTCGAACGCCCTCCTCATCACCTCGACGGCCGACAACCTGAAGGCCCTGGCGGCGGTGGTCGAGATGATGGACCGCGTGCCGATCACCCAGGGCGCCAAGGTCCGGATCGTCCACCTCAAGAACGCCGACGCCCAGTCCGTCGTGACCGTCCTCAATGACATCTTCACCCAGGGCAAGAAACTGGCCGGCGCCGCAGGCAGCAGCGTGGCCGGCCGGGCCGAGCCCGAGACCGTCAGCGGCAAGGCCCTCGTCAACGTCCTGAACGCCTCGGCCGACCCGCGCACAAACGCGGTGGTCCTCTCGGGCACCGAGGAGTCGCTCGCCCTGGCCGATCTTGTAGTCCAGGACCTCGACCGCTCGGTCGGGAAGGTCGTGACGGACGTGCGGCTGTTCCGCCTGAAGAACGCCGACGCCCAGCGTCTGGCGCCGCTGCTTCAGTCGGTCTTTACCGAGGGGGCCGCGCAGCCGGGCACCGAGGGTCTCCAGACCATGGTGACACGCCTGCGGACGGCCCTGAAGACGGGCGACGTCGAGACCGAGTTCCCGAAAGTCCGGGCGGCGCTCGTCATCCAGGCCGACCCGACGACGAACATCCTGGTGGTGGCGGCGCGGAGCGACGTGATGCCCCTCATCGCCGAGGTGATCGCGACGATGGACATCCCGGGGTCGGAGTCGCTGGGCCCCGTCCAGGTGTACCCGCTGAAGAAGGGCAACGCCGGCAGCCTCAGCCAGACGCTCATCAACTTTTTCAACCTCCGGTACCAGGCGGCGCGGACGCCGGAACTCCAGCGGCAAAAGCCGGTCATCGTGGCCGAGGTGCGAACCAACAGCCTGCTCGTCGGCGCCAATGACGAAGACACGAAAATCCTGGAAAGCCTTCTCGCGAAACTCGACGTGGAACTGGTGGACCCGGCGGTCCAACTGGTGGTCATCCCGCTCCAGCACAATGCTTCGGGGATCGTCGGGCCGGCGATCAAGCGGATCTTCGACGCCCGCTTACTGAGCATGACGCCGGCAGGCACCCAGGCCGCGCCCCAGGACCGGGTGGACGTCGAGACCGACGCCCTCTCGAACGCCATGATCATTTCGGCGAGCAAGGAAAACCTCGGGCTGGTTCGGGGCCTGCTGGAAAAGGTGGACGTCGAGCCGGCCAGCGAGACGGGCATCGTCCGGCTGTACGCCCTCCAGAACGCCGACGCCCAACGCGTCGCGACGATGCTCGACAGCCTGATCTCCAAGGGTCTCTACAAGCCGGGCCTGCTGGCCGCCGGCTCGAACACCCTCCTTCAGGCCCGCGAGAAGGTCTCCATCGCCGTGGACATCCGGACGAACGTGCTGATCATCTCGGCGAGCCAGGAGAACTTCTCGGTCATCGAGGAGATCCTCAAGCGCGTGGACAGCACCGAGGCGTTCGGCCTCATCGGCACCATCCGCCTCTACGCGCTCAAGCACGCTGACGCCACCCGCCTGGGCCCGACGCTCCAGAACCTCTTCAACGCCAAGCGCACCGCCGAGCAGGCCGCCGGCGGCAGCGGCCTGAGCCTGGCCGTGAGCATCATTCCCGACCCGCGGACGAACACCCTCCTGGTGGCCGGGAGCCGCGAGAGTTTCGCGGCCCTCGACCAGATGATCCAGAGCCTCGACGCCTCCGACGTCACGGTCGCCAGCGAGTTCCGCGTCTTCCAACTCAAGCAGGCGACCGCCACGGCCATCCAGCCGGTCCTCACGCAACTGTTCAGCCAACGCGTCAGCCGCGATACCGCCAAGAACCCCATGACCGTCCTCGCCGAGCCGCGCACCAACGCCCTGATCGTCGGCGCCAGCCCCGAGGACATGCCACTGGCCGAGGCGCTCATCGCGCAATTGGACCGGGCGCCCGAGCAGCCGGGCGAGACCGTCCAGGTCTTCGCCCTCAAAAAGGCCGATGCCACCCAAGTGGCCACCACCCTCAGGAACCTCCTCCAGGCCGAAGGCGCCACGGGCGTCGGCATCAGCGTGAACGAGCGGGTTAACGCCCTGGTCGTCTCGGCCGGGGCCGCCGATCTGAAGCGGATCAGCGACCTCGTGGCGCGGCTCGACACCGACGCGCTGGCCCGCGTGACGGAAATCCGCATCTTCACGCTCGCCAACGCCGACGCCACGGAACTGGCCCAGATCCTGACCGACGCCCTGACGCGGCCGGCCCCGACGGCCGTCCCGATCACCGCCGGACGCCAGGCGGTCCTCCAATTCATCACCCGGACGAAGGACGGCCAGGAACTCATCGCCAGCGGCCTCCAGGAAGGCGTCCTGGTGTCGGCCGTCCGGCGCAGCAACTCGCTGATCGTCCTCGCGCCGGTCGAGAACATGCCGCTCCTGGAAAGCCTCATCCACTCGCTCGACATGACGAACCCGCGCTTCGCCGAGATCCGCGTGTTCCAGTGCCAGAACGCCGACGCCACCCAGATGGCCACCATCCTGGCGAATCTGTTCCGTCTGACGGCCGCCGCCAACCAGGCCCAGGCTGTCCAGTACACCCTCGTCTCCGGCGAGAAGACCGAGTCCGGCGCCTCCGCCACCCTCGGCACCGCCGAGCAATATGCCCTGACGGTCACCGTGGACGTCCGCACCAACAGCCTGCTGGTGGGCGGGACGCGGCAGTACACAGACCTGGTGCTGAACATCGTGAAGGAACTGGACTCCAGCCCCGCCCAGGAACGGATGACCGAGGTCTACCACCTCCGGAACGCCCAGGCGGCCGACGTCCAGACGACGATCCGCAGTTTCCTCGACCAGGAGCGCACCCGCCTGACCACCGCCCTCGGCACCAACGGCCTCGGCGCCGCCCAGCGGCTCCTGGAACAGGACGTGGCGATCGTGGCCGAGGCGACCACCAACACCCTCCTCATCTCGGCCAGCCCGCGGTACTTCGATACCATCTTCGGCATGATCCGCGAACTCGACGCGCCCCCGCCGCAGGTCCTCATCGAGGTCCTCCTGGCCGAGGTCAGCCTCAACGACACCATTGACCTGGGCCTCGACTGGAACCTCCTGGGCGACTTCGACAACGCCACCAAAAATTACACCGTGGACTCCAGTTTCGGCGCCCAGGCCCTGCTCGGAACGACCGGCTTCAGCGTCTCGGTCACGGGGACCGACTTCGGGTTCTTCCTGCGGGCTCTCCAGAGCCAGGGCCGCCTGGAGGTCCTCAGCCGGCCGTCCATCCTGACCTCCGACAACAAACTCGGCAGCATCACCGTCGGCCAGCGCGTCCCGTTCATCACCGACAGCCGCGTCACCGACACCGGCGCCACCATCAACACGATCCAGTACCAGGACGTCGCGATTCTCCTGGAGGTCACGCCCCGCATCAACCCCGACGGCACCGTCCGCATGGACGTCCACCCCGAGATCAGTTCGCTCTCCAAGAGCACCGTGGAAATCCAGCAGGGCGTCAACGCGGTCATCGTGGACACCCGGACCGCCCAGACGACCCTCACGGTCCAGGACGGCCACACGATCGTCATGGGCGGCCTCATCACGACCGAGGACAACGAGACGCAGGACAAGATCCCGCTCCTCGGCGACCTGCCGGCCCTCGGTCCGCTCTTCCGCCGAACCTCCAAGAGCAAGACCCGGCGGGAACTCCTCATCATTCTGACGCCGACCATCATCCGAAACGCCCAGGCAGGCGATGCAACGACCACCACGCGACTGGATCGCTTGAACCGCCTGCGCACGATGCAGGACAAGAAGGCCCGCGAGTTCAACGCGGCGGACGTCCTGAAGTCCGAGAATGACGCCACCGAGGTGCGGCCGATCCGCAGCGCCCGCCTGGGCGCCGCCGAACTCCTCCAGACCGACCGCGCCGATGCGCCCAAGAAGTCGCCCGCCGAGGACGCGCCGAAATGAGCCGCGCTGCCTGGGTCCTGGTGTGGGCGGCGTCGGCCCTGGCGGCAGGGTGCGGGCTGGCTGCGCGCCGCCCAGGTGGTGCCGCCGCGCCGGGCTCCGGCGGCGTCGTGGTCGTCAACCTCCAGGCCATGCCGACCGCCATCAACTGGGACAACAACCCGGGCTCCGACGGCCTCCGTTGCCGCGTCTACCTCTTCGGGCCCGACCCCCACCACCCCGAATCGATGTCGGCCGAGGGGGACCTCGACTTCCTGATCTACGAGGGGGCGATTTCCCACGACGAAATTGCAACGAGCCAGGCGGTCTACGAGTGGCATTTCAGCCGCGCCGCACTCCAGGCCCAGCAGGTTCGGAGCATCGCCGGCATGGGGTACGCCTTTTCGCTTCCCTGGGGCGACAAGGTGCCGACGTCGCCTACGATCACCCTGGTGGCCCGCTACACGGCACCCGGCGCCAAGGCGGCCTATTCGTCGCCGGTGGCTATCGTCATGAAGGCGACGTGAAGCCCGAAGGCAGGCCGGTTGCGGTTAAGTTTGGACGGCCGGCGGCCGAAAACGTACAATGACCCCGCCGGCCGCGCCTGTAGCTCAACTGGACAGAGCAACGGCCTTCTAAGCCGTAGGCTGCAGGTTCGAGTCCTGCCAGGCGCGCCACGTCTGACTCGCCACTCTTGCCGCCTGGAGGAACGCCGACCGCTCCCTTTTCTTGCGCTCCCCGTCGGACCGTGCCTACGGCAGTTGCCGTCCGCGCGCCGCCTCCATGATGCGGTACCACTCCTCGCGCGAAAGGTCTAGGTCGTCGGCGGCCGCGGCCTCGCGGATATGGTCGGGGTTGGCCGAGCCGACGATCGGAACGATGCCGCTCGGGTGTTTCAGGAGCCACGCCAGGGAGACAGCCGTGCGCGTCGTGCGGCGCGCCTTCGCGATCTCGTCCAGCAGCGCAAGAAGCGTCCCGATCCGGTCGCGGTCGGGTGCGTCGGGCTTGACCGTGCCGCCCTCGGCATACAGGCCGCGCCCCACCGGCGCCCAGGCCAGCGGGGTCATCTGTTCGGCGATGCACTGGTCGAGCGTGCCGTCGTGGAACGGGTCGAGGCGGCCGAGGTGGATCTCGACCTGGTTGGCGGCCAGGGGCATCGGCAGGCGCGACTGGAGGGCCGCCACCTGAGAGGGCGAAAAGTTCGAGACGCCGAACTCGCGGACCTTGCCCTGGAGGCGGAGCCGGTCGAACGCGCCGGCCACCTCGTCCGGGTCCATCAGAAAGTCCGGCCGGTGCAGGTAATAGAGGTCGATCGTTTCGACGGCGAGCCGCTTGAGGCTCGCGTCGCAGGAGGCGAGGATGTAGGCTGCCGAGAAGTCGTATCGGCAGGGCGCGTCCGGGTCAGGGTCGCCCTTTTTGCGGATGCCGCACTTGGTGGCGACGAGGACCTCCTGGCGCATGCCGCTCACCTCGCGCAGGACCTCGCCGAAGATCTTCTCGCTGACGCCGCCCCCGTAGATGTCGGCGTTGTCGAAGTGGCGATAGCCCGCCTCGTAGGCGCAAGCGACGGCGGCGCGGGCGCGCTTCGCGTCGTCCGGCCCTTTGGCGCCGCCGATCCGCATGCAGCCGTAGGCGAGGCGCGTCGAGACGAGCGGGGTGCTTCCGAGGAGTTGGGTTTTCATGCTTTGTTCGCTCCGCCTGGGACCCGGAAGCCACATGGTAACAGGGGTCGCGGCCGCGACCAAGCGGAATTGCCTGCCGGCCGTCGGTCAGAGGGGTACGAGAAACTCGCCGGCTCCTGGCATCCCAAGCCGCGCGCGGCCCGCGAATGGACCCGCCGGGGCGCGCTTGCACCGGGGCGCAAAGGCGGCTATCATACGGCCGCGCGGCGCAAGCGCGACCGGGCACGACCGGTCTCACTGGACCACACGCAAGAAGGGGCACGAGATGGGCGGATTCTACGGGGTCGTTTCGCGGGAAGACTGTACCTGGGACCTTTTCTACGGGACCGATTACCACTCGCACCTGGGGACGCGCCGCGGGGGAATGGCGGTCATCCACGACGGCGGCTTCACGCGGTTCATTCACGACATCACCAGCACCCAGTTCCGGTCGAAGTTTGAGGACGACATCTCGCGGCTGCGCGGCCGGCGGGGGATCGGCGCCATCAGCGACTACGAGGACCAGCCGCTTCTGATCGGGTCGCACCTGGGCGTCTACTCGATCGTGACGGTGGGCGTCGTCCGGAACCTCGACGCCCTGGCCCGAGAGGCGTTCGGCAAACGCACGACCCATTTCGCCGAACTGGGCGGCGGTGAAATCAACCCCACCGAACTCGTCGCCACCATCATCAACCAGGAAGCCACCTTCGGCGACGGCATCCGCCGCGCTCAAGAGTCCATCGAAGGGTCCTGCTCGATGCTCCTCCTAACGCATGACGGCATCTATGCCGCGCGCGACATGCTCGGACGGACGCCCGTCGTCATCGCCCGCAAGGAGGGCTCGTATGCGGCGACGCTCGAGACGTGCGCGCTGCCGAACCTCGGGTACGAGGTCGTCAAGTACCTGGGGCCGGGCGAGGTCGTCCGCCTCACCGAGGATGGGATGGAGCAGGTCTGCCCGCCCGGCGACCGGATGCAGATCTGCGCGTTCCTCTGGGTCTACTACGGGTATCCGGCGTCGCACTACGAGGGCATCAACGTCGAGGCGGTGCGGTACCGGTGCGGCGCGGCCCTGGCGCGGGCCGAGGAGGCCGAGATCGACCTGGTGGCGGGGATCCCGGACTCCGGCACCGGCCACGGCCTCGGCTATGCCGCCGCCTCCGGCCTGCCGTTCGGGCGCCCGTTCGTCAAGTACACGCCCACCTGGCCGCGATCCTTCATGCCTCAGGACCAGCGCGTCCGCGACCTTGTGGCCCGGATGAAACTGATCCCGATCACCGAACTCATCCAGGGCCGACGGCTGCTCTTCTGCGAGGATTCCATCGTCCGCGGGACGCAACTCAAGGACACCATCCAGCGGCTTTACGAGCACGGGGCGAAGGAAGTGCACATGCGGCCGGCGTGCCCGCCGCTCATTTTTGGATGCAAGTTCCTGAACTTCTCACGGTCCAAGTCCGAACTCGACCTGGCCGCCAGGAAAGCCATCAAGGAAATCGAGGGTTCGGCCGAGGGCGACCTGAACGCCTATAGCGATCCGGACTCCGACGGGTACGCCGCCATGGTCGATCGGATCCGGACCCGGCTGAACCTGACCACCCTCAGGTATCAGCGGCTGGACGACCTCGTTGCGGCCATCGGCCTGCCCAAGGAAAAACTTTGCACCTACTGTTGGGATGGCTGCGGCGGCTGAGCCGCCGCGATCCACGTTTCGCCGGCGGGCCCGCCACGGGCGGGTAAACTTGCCCGCCGCGCTCCTGTCGCGACCCGCAAGCGGGTCGGCGAAACGGACGCATTCAGCACTTGCATGCGCCGGGCCGGCTAGGCGCTGGCCTCGCCGAGGCCGAGCATGCGGCAGATCTCGGACGGCTCCAGCCGGTAGCGCGAACCGCGCCCCTCGTAGAAGCCGTGGGCCTCGATCAGGTGGACCGACAAGGGGGTGTAGCAGATGGTGTGGCCGGACCGCTGGTCCGCCAATTCAATCTCGCCTTTCGGGAAGACCCCTTCGCCGGGCCAGGGCGACGGTATGCGGCCCATGGCCTCGTGGTAGACGGCGCTGAGCCCTTCGCCGACCGGGACGGAGCGGCCGAAGGCGTCCCGGGCCGCCAGGAGCACCGCCCGGAGCCGCGCGGCAATCGCGGCGTGGGTGACGCCCAAGCCGTCCACCTCGGCCTGATCGGTCGCGAGGATCTCGTTCAGGGGCCGCGGGTCGGCACCTAGAAACCCGTCGCGCGAAAGAACTCCCGGGGCCATCCGTTCGAGGACCCGCTCTTCGTCCGGCGTCCGTTTCATCTCTGTGCCCCGACCTTGGACTTTCTGTTATTCAAATTTATCGTAATAAATGCAGTTCTCCGGGACGCCCTTGGCCTTGATGATCTTGATGGCGGCGTTAATCAGGCCGGGGCTGCCGCAGAGGTACCCCTCCTTCTCGCCGCCGGCCTCGACGCGGCGGTCCACGACTTCGGTGATGAGGCCGCGCTCGCCGTCCCAGTCGCTGCCCGCTGCGGGGTCCGACAGGGCCGGCACGAACGTAAACCAGTCGTGCTTCTTTTCAATCGCTCGGAATTCGTCCACGAGGAACATGTCGCGTTTCTTGTTGGCGCCGAAGAAATAGGTGCACTTCCGGGCGATGCCTTTTTCGTCCATGTGGCGGATGATGGACCAGAACGGGGCCATGCCCGATCCGCCGGCGATCCAGATCATTTCTCGCTGGCTGTCGGAGAGGCGGAAGTCGCCGTAGGGCCCGTTCAGGAGGACCTCGTCGCCCTCCTTGAGCATTTCGAAGACCCAGGTCGTGCAGATGCCGCCCGGCACGAGGCGGATGATGAGTTCGATGACATGCGAATCGCTCGGCGGGCTCGCCATGCTGTAGGCCCGGTAGACGGGATCCGGGTTGTCGCCGTAGGCCGGGGCCTGGAGTTGGACGTACTGGCCGGCGACGAACTCGAGCGTGTCGGGATCGAGGAGCCGGATCCGGAGGAGTTTAATGTCGTGCGTGAGGTCCGAGATCGTCTCGACGCGGGCGCGATACTCCTTGACCGAAAAGAGGTGCTCGGGAATTTCGATGCGGACGTTCTGGCGGACCTTGCACTGGCAGGAGATGCGGACGTTGGCGGCCACTTCCTCTTTTGAGAGGAGCGGCTCCTCGGTGGGCCCGAGCGGCCCGGCCCCTTCGAGAACCTTGACCTTGCAGTAGGCGCACGTGCCGCGCCCCCCGCACGCCGAGGGGATGAAGATGCGGTTGGCCATGAGGCTTGCAAGGAGCGTCCCCCCGCCCTCGACCTCGAGGGTGCGGGCCCCCTGGTTGATGTCAATGGTGCAGGTGCCATAGGCGACGAGCCGCCGCTCGGCTACCAGGAGGATCGCCGCGAGCACGGCCGAGACCCCGGCTACCAGAAGGGTTGCAGCCAGAACGGTGATCACCTGGGTTGCCTCACTTGGCCAGTTGGACCATGCCGCTGAAACCGATGAATGCCAGGGCAATGATGCCCGTGATAATGAGGGTGATGCCCGGCCCCTGGAGCCCGAGGGGGATGTATTGGTTTTTGAGTTTCGATCGGATGCCGGCCATGGCCACGATCGCCAGCATCCACCCGAAGCCGCTCCCGAATGAGAACATCGTCGCCTCCAAGAGGTTCCGGTGGAACCCGAGGTTCACCAGGAACAGGCACGCCCCGAGGATGGCGCAGTTGACGGTGATCAGCGGCAGGAAGATGCCCAGCGCATAGTAGAGGCTGAGGCTCACGCGTTCGATCAGCATCTCCAGAAGTTGCACCACCCCCGCGATGACGACGATGAACACGATGAACTGAAGACCGAGCGGAACGCCGAAGTGCTCGTTGGCAGGCACGATGGCGTACTTGTAGAGCGCGGCATTCAAGGCGCCCGTGATCGTCGTCACAAAGACGACCGCCACGCCGAGGCCCACCGCCGACTTCAGTTGCTGCGAGATCGAAAGGAACGAGCACATGCCGAGGAACCGCGTCAGGAGAATATTGTCCGTGAACGTCGCGGAAAGGAGGATCAGCATGAGGTAGCCGAGGCTCGTGCCCTCGGCGCCGGCGGTCTGGGCGATCATGACGCGCCTCCTTTCTTCGGCTGGGCGGCGGCCTCGCGGCGGAGGGCGTACGTCCGGGCGATCCACACCGCCACCGCCAGGACGAAGAACGCCCCCGGCGGCATGATCATCAGCGTCCACGCCTTCCACCACCCGGCCACCTGGGGCGCTTCGACGTGCCCGAAAAGGTTCACAACCCACGCGCCGGCGCTTGCGAGGTACTGCGTCAACTGCCCCGGATCGGGCACCTTGTACCCCGCCAGCGCGCCGAACCCAAGGTACTCGCGGACGCAGGCGACCGAAAGGAGAATGAACGAATAGCCGAGGCCCGACCCCAGGCCGTCCAGCGCCGACGGCCAGACGCGGTTCTTGCTCGCGAATGCCTCGAGCCGGCCCATGACGATGCAGTTGGTGATGATCAGGCCCACGTACGGCCCGATCATCTGGTAGATATCGGGGTAGTAGGCCCGTATCGCGATGTCCACCATGATGACGTAAACGGCGATGATCAACACCTGGATAATCATGCGGACCCGGGCGGGGATGTAGTTGCGCAGGAGGCTGAACGTGGCGCTCGAGAGCGCCGTCGCCCAGATGAGGCCTGCGCACATCAGCAGCGTGTTGAACACGAGGTTCGTCACGGCCAGGGCCGAGCAGATGCCGAGCACCTGGCGGAAGATGGGGTTCTCGTCCCACAGTTGGGCGACGAGCGCCCGCCTTCCCGCAATGGCCGTCGGCGTCAGGGTCACGGTCGGAGGCTCCTCACTGTTCGGCCGGCGCGGCCGGCTTGTCAGCGGCCTCGCGGGCCGCGTAGAACCGGCGGAGGTTCTGGTTCAGGATCTTTTCGAGCGCCAGGCTCGTCTGCGTCGCCCCGGTGATGGCGTCCACGCTCCGGGCGTACCGCGGGTCGCCCGGGCCGGTGGGCTCGCCGCGGCCGATGTAGATGTAAGACGCCCCGGCGGCGGGCGGCGCCGCCACAAGCGGCTGCTTCCCCTCGGCCTGGCGCGCGGGACGGTTGAACCGGGCGAGGAACTGCGGCTCCATGATGCGGCCGCCAAGGCCTGGCGTCTCCTTCTGTTCCGTGAAGACGATGCCGAGCACCTCCTTGAAGTCGGGCGTCACGGCAAGGAACCCGCGGATCAGGGCCCAGAACCCGATGCCGCTGAACGGGATGGCTGCCGCCACTATTTTTCCGTGCTCGGCGCCGGCGTAGGCCCGGTAGGCGAAGCCCGGCTGCTCCTCCGTCTCCCGCGGGGTCCGGCTGGGCGTCGGCTCGACGCGGGCGTTCACGTAGTCCAGGATCGCCTGGTCGGACATCTCTGACAGGTCCTTGAGATCCCAGGCGGGGGCGAAGACCGTCGCCAGGGCCCGGTACTTCCGCAGCCCCTCGTTCCGTTCGATGCGCGCCGCCGTGGCGACCTGGAGCGTGGCGATGCCCGCCGTGAAGGCGGCACTGACGAGCGTCACGAAGCCGATGACGTAGGCGGGGTGTTTGGTGTTGAGCCTCACGCCTCGCCCTCCGGTTTAGCGCCGCCGGGCGGCGCCGTCCGCGCGTTGAGGCGTTTGCGGATCGCAATCGCCCCCATGTCCAGCATGGGGCTCAGAATGTTGCCCAGGAGGATCGCGAAACTCGCCGCCGCGACGAACTGGCTCTTCCACGAAAGGACGACGATCAAGAGGCCGATGATCGCGCCGTAGGCGACCATGGCGCCCTTGCGGTTGGGCGCGGAGATCGGCTCGGTGATCATGAAGACGCTGACGTAGAAGAACGCCCCGGCCAGGAGTTTAAAGAGGAGCGGCTGGACGTGCTCGGCCCCGAGGCCGATCAGAAGGTACGTCCCGACGGCAGCGCCGATGAACGGGCTGATCATCAGGCGCCAGTTCGCCGTCCGCGTCCACACAAGGTAGATGCCTGCCAGCACGATCAGCGGGACGCACGCCTCGCCGATGCTCCCGGCCGCCAGGACCTGCGGCCCGTAGGACGTCGGCGTCTCGAACACCCCGCCGATGTTCCCGAAGAAGAGGTCGCGGTAGGACGTCACGTGGCCGAAGTCGCGGAAGGCCCACATGGGGGTTGCGGTCGTGACGGCGTCCACGCCGCGCTTGGCGACCGCCGCCACGTAGTCCGGCGTCTGGGCGAGCGACTCGAACGACCACTGGGAAAACCCTCCCGGCCACCCCTTGAACGCGGGCACGAACGAGCCGGTCAACTGGATCGGGAAGCAGACGTAGACGAACGCCCGGCCGACGATGGCCGGGTTGGCGAAGTTGCGCCCGAACCCGCCGAACACTTCCTTGCCGAAGAGGACCGCGACGATGGCGCCCACGGCGGCGATCCAGAGCGGCATGGTCGGCGGCAATGAAAGGCCGTACAGCCAGCACGTCACGAACACGGCCTCCGAGACCGGCTGGCCGCGCTTCCGGCTCGTCACATACTCGGTGGCGACCCCGGCGATGTTGCACGCGAGCAGGATTGCTGCCACCCGCCAGCCGAAGAAGTAGATGCCCGCCAGGGCCACCGGCACGAGCGCATAGACCATGCGCTCCATGATCTTCTGTTTCATGAACGGCCGGCGCTTGCGGCCTCGTGAATCCTTCTGCTCGCTGCTTGCCGCATTCGGGGCTGGGGCTGCGTCCGAGGGCAAACGTCGTTCCTTTCGCGCGGATGGCGTCAGCGTGCGACCTTCTAGTGCTCCGTCGCACGTGAATTGATGCATGTCGTGGGGTCTCTTTGCCGATGGGGTAACCATACCCGAGGCAAGGAGGCCTACCATGAAGAAGAAGTATATCGTGACGCTGACGGAAGAGGAACG
>Ga0315284_10006959_pt1 | contig 16126 bp, 8 predicted proteins | sample YL17G09_16_MG_FD_203696 | JGI IMG/M metagenome (GOLD analysis project Ga0315284, IMG submission 203696) | Sediment microbial communities from Yellowstone Lake, YNP, Wyoming, USA - YL17G09_16 | ecosystem: Environmental > Aquatic > Freshwater > Lake > Sediment | place: USA: Wyoming | collected... | reverse complement strand
AATTTTATCGGCCAAGATGTGCGCATCGATTCCTGGTATGAGTTTGAGATCGGCGTCGTTCTTCTCCCACATCATGAACGGCGAGAAACACTCTTTCGGCAGCGTCGGAAGAATGGCATCACAGAGCGCCTCGACATCGGCAAGCGACGATTTTCCTTCACGAATAAAAGAACCGATAAGCGTGAGCGCATTGAGCATGATGAGGCAGTTGGCCACGTAACCAACGAAGCCGGTCGACGCAGCGACGATTTGACGACCCATCAGCGGAATGTTGCTTATGTCGACGTCGCTGTCCACAAGCGCGCCATTGGTAAACTTCTTGTCCATCGTGTAGAGAACATATTCGAGCAGTTTCGACTCGTCGATCAACACGCGCACAATTGTGCCCAGTTCGAGCTTGTGCGTTGCTGCAAGACGCTGGAGGATTGTGCGAATGTTGTCGCTGGTGAGTGGCGCCGTCGGGTCGATGGCTTGCACCGATATCTTGAGCATGAGCCATGCGTTCGACGCGGCCGTCGACATTTTGGCCGTGCCTTCGAGCACCGAGCCGGCCATTGTGAGCGTTCCACGTGCCGGTCGGTATACACGCTGCGACTCGCGTGTAATGGCGGCCTTCTTGACGGTGCGCGTCTTGTCGGGCGCGACGGGAAGGTCGCTGTTCTCCGAATACCAGACGGAGAAATGATCCTTGATGAGCTCCTCGTTCTTTGCGCTGGTGACGAAATCGGATGCATCGACACCACCGGCGAGCAACTCGGTTGCCTTGGGAGAATCGAGTATCTGGAGAATTTTGAACCGAACAATGTGCTCGGCGATTCCGCTCAGCTTGGTGATGGCGGCGACGGCGACTTCGGAGACAATAGTGGTTGCTTGCTTGGCTGCCGTCAAGCGAGCGAGTTCGACAGCGTTGAGCTTCAAGTTGAGCGCCGGACAATCGTGGTGAATGTCGTTGGCCTGCTCGGGTGTCGCCAATTCGAAGAAATGGTGACGCACTCGACTCTTTTCGAGATGCGACAGCGATGCAACAATGTCGATCTCGGCCTCCGATGGTTGACTGACGCGCTTGGTGTCGGTTGCCATCTCCTCGCAGCCGTTGCCACTGTCTTCCGTGTCGGTGCTGCTCTCTTCATCGTCATCGTCATCATCGTCATCGTCATCATCGTCTGCACTCTTGCGACGGCGAGTTTTCTTGCCAGTGGTCGTCGCAGACGCTGCGCCTTTGCCCTTCTTCTTCTTCGAGCCGACGGTTTGTGCCGACGTTGTGTGCGACTCGAGCGTCGGAACAGCGAATCTTTGCTTCGCTTCGTTAAGCGTTCGTGTCGGTGCAAGTTCGTTGAGACGATCACCAGCCTCGACAATGAGTGAGTGCTGCGGCAATTTGGCAAACTTCTCGTCGGGCGCATTGAGCTTGTCGATGAAGAACAACTGTGGAAACACGCGTGCCTCGACAGCGACACTTGTCACAATGTTTTTACGGTCGTTGACAATTGCTTCGCGCGTTGCAGACTCGATGTTGCTTGCTTTCGCCGCCGTTGGCTTACGACCGCTGCTGCGCTTCTGTTTTGTGGTTGTTGCTGCAGCAGCAGCAACTGCGGCGGCGACCACTGGCTCGTCTGATTTCTTGACCGGCTCCGGCTCCGACTTGACCACGTGATCGGTGGTCGCGGGTTTTCCTTCATCGCCTTTAGAGTTTTTTGATTCCGTCGCAGTATCCTCGGCGTCGGCTTTGCGTTTGCGACCAGCGGCCGACGACTGCTTGCCACGTGGTTTGGTGCGGTCCGGCAGCTCGCCTGCCTCGCGAATCCAGATCGGATTCTTGTTCATGGCAAACCATTCGACACGCGGCAGTACACGCTCAACTTCCTGAAAGAGCACTTTGAACAACTTTGCCTTTGCTTCGTTGGCGTCGTTGTAGAACAGCGACAGTTGAAACTGCTCGATTTCTTCGTTGAGACGAATGCGTTCGTCCTTGTCGACCTTTTTGTTACGCAGCGTGTGCAGACGGTCGACGAGCCAGTGGCCAAACGACAACATGCAGACGGCACACATGCCCTCGTTGTCGAGCGGTGGCAGTTCCTTGTTCTTCACCAGCGCGTAAAAGAGACGCGGATCGAAGAACTCGCCGCAGCCTTTCTTGTCGAGCGGAAACGGATCGGCCTCGCCGTCGATCACCCACAAACACATGTTGGGAATGTCGACGGCCGGCAGCCACGGCGTCGCGTACATCAACGCAACGTCAGAGAGAATCGATTGTCGGAGAAGGTTCTGCAACGCGAACTCGCAACGAGACTTCTCGAGTGCCGACAATTTCTTGTAGATCGCCGTGTACTCGGCGTTCTCGGCTTGCGCAGCAGCGCGTCGCTTTTCGAGTTGTTGACGACGCTCGAGAAGCACTTCTTGTTTGACGCTGTCCACAGTCTCGCCTTCCACTTCCAGCAATTCAAAGTCTTCGATGTCGGTGGTGCGAAGCAGAGGATCGTCGCGCACAGTGGCCGGCGGCACGGGCAGTTTATGTTTGCGACTGAGCGCGACGGTGTAGGAACGCAGCGTGCCGTAACGTACAGCCTGCGTCGTTGGGTCGAATTGCATCTTGTTGTGACGACGACCGGCGATTTTGCACTTCAAAGCCGAAGCCGCTGCTTTCGCCATCAACGATTCCTCTTTGCGTTTGATGTACTCGGCGAGAAACGCGCTCAAAATGAAACCGGTGTGTGCCTCTGATGTGCGCATGTAGGCGAGAATTTCCTCCTCCGAGACGACCGTGTCACGTTTCGTCACCGCGAGCGCGACAAGTTTGTCGTATGTGGATTGTTGCGGCGATGTCGTTGTTGTTGTTGTTGTTGTTGTTGTTGTCGCAGTTGCCGATGTGGCAGACTGCGCGACTCCGTTACTTTGTGCTTCTTCCGCTGCCTTCAAGCCTTTTGGTTTCTTCGAACTCGGTTTCACGGTCGAGGCCACCGTCTTCTCGTTTGATTCTATTGCGACCGAAGCTGTTTCGACTTTCTGTGCTGCTGCTGCTGCTGGCTTCACTGCGCCATCCTCAGACTTCTTTTCGTGCGCGACACTTGCCGGAGACTTAGAAGGCACGTTCTTCTGAGTCTCCTTAGAGTTTTTTGACGACGTGCTCTTCTTGTTGGCATGAGTCGATTTCGCTGCGACTTTCTTTTTCTTCTTCTGCTGCGGCTTATCATCATCGTCATCGCTGTCAGAATCCTTGGCCTTTTTTGCCTTTTTCGGTTTCTTTTTCTCCTTCGACTTCTTTGCCTTGCGCTTCTTGAGCAACGCCAATTTCGCATTCAAGAGAGCCAGTTCCTCGTCCGAGCTCTCTGAAGCAGAATCCGAGCCACTCGAATCGGTGGCCTTGGATTCCGTTGCTGTCAGCGCGTCGGACTCGCCAGAGGTTTCCGGTGCGAAAGATTCTGAATCTTGGCCTTCGCTGCCTGCTTCTGCAGCTGCGTCGTTATCGGCGTCTTCTTTCTTCTCACTTTCGGTCTCATTGGTTTTCGAATCAGACGACGCAACATCCTTGCCATCGTCATCATCATCGTCGTTGCTCGATTTCTTTTTCGGCTTTTTGTCTTCTTTTTTCTTCGGTTTGCTTTTCTTCTTCTCGGTATCGCCTTCTGAATCACTTCCATTGACAAGCTGTTTGAAATTCTTTCGTGGTGCTGCTGCCGATGCTGGTTTTGTCGCAATCGGCTTCGGAGATTTGACAACTTCCTTAGCCGCAACGCTGGGCTTCATATCGTCGAGTTTCATTTGTTTCTTCTCTTTCTTTTGTTCAATTTCAGTCATATTATTAAAAAATTTTTTTTTAAAAAAAATCGGCTCAGTCTTTGATTGCTTGAAAAAATAAAAAAAATCGGAAAAAAATTAAATAAGGAAAAAAAATAACGAATTTAAAAATTACTTAATTTTTTTTCCGACAAAAAATTTTTTCCGCAAACTCGTCAAAAGGTGACAAAATTATAAATTTTTAATTTTCTCAATTTACTTATTTCTCACACTTGTCAATCGTAATCACAGTCAATCGAATGCCATTTTTTGGAGACGAAGAACAAGACGTTTCGAGTGGCGAGTTGAAACACAAGAAACCTCACCACGCACGCGAGCTCAAAGAAACAGAGGAGAGCGTCGCGTCACTCGAGAAGGCCGAGGCGTCTGCAAAGGACGCACCCAAGATGAAGTCGCACAAGATGCCCGAGGAGTCGGTTGAGGAGTATTTTCGACGAATGTCAGAGATTCGCGAAATGATTCACGTGTGCCAAACGCGCAAGAAGGCCGAGTTGCACAACCTGACGCCCGGCAGCACAGAGTATCATCTCGCGATGAATCGATTCAAGGCGTTTGCGATTCCGTACACAACGACGCAGTTTCACAATCGCACCGAGTACCACCGATTTCCGTCGGCGATCAAACAAGGCATTCCGTGGTTCGACAATCTCAAGTCGCAGTTCATCGAGGTCACGCAGCGCCACCACAACGTCGATCTGTTCGCCAATCAAGTGATTTTGCAACACGACATTCTCCAAGCTCTGTTCAACTTTCGTCGCTATGCGCACTATGCGCCGCTCGTCGATCTCGTCGCCAAGAGCGGCCTCAAATGGGACGAAGGCATGCGCCCGGCGATCGTGCTCGCTGGCGAGAAGTCGTGCGCCAAGTCTTACATGCTGCAAGCCGTGTCGAAGATGTTCTTCCCGGGCGTGTTCGATGACGTCACGCATCGGACGGCGATGTCAGAGATGACCAGCGGACAGAACGATCTGCTCATTCGCGCCATGGACGAGACGCCGGCGTGGCTGCTCGGCGGCGGAACTGGCGCCAGCGCCAAGGAGTTCGAGGGCTCGGCGGCCAACTCAGCGAACAAGTCGCTGCAGACCAACAAGCGTGGCCACACACGCACGATCGACACGTCGGACGGCGATCGCAAGTCAGTCGATTTCTACTCGTCGAACATCGGCACGGCGTTGTACGCGACCAACGTGCGCCTTCCGCCTGCTTCGAGCCCGGCGATCGCGCGCCTCATCGTCGTGACAGTCGATTGCGTCGATCCGACCAACGAGGACGCCATCGAGAAGTTGCTGCTCAAGTTGCAAGAGCCGGAACTCGATGCAGTGAAGCAAGACGCGCTCGAAACGCGCCAGTTGATCAACTTCTATGTCATGCTGTTCGAGCTGTACATTGCGATGGGCATCGTCACGCAGATTCAAATGGACGCCTGGGTGATCTACTTCCAGCGCTACTGCGAGAAGATGCAATCGTGCGGCTTCGTGCTCGCCGATCCGAAGAAGGTCGTGCAGATCACCGAGTTGGCGCGCACGATGACACTCGTGTACGCGATTCAGATCGGTCTGTTCTCCGAGATCAGCTACAACGAGCGCATGATCGATCCGCTCAATCCATCGAGTGGCTATGTCAAGTTCTGGGACAACGCGCCCTACTTCATCGATCTCGTCGATGCGCACTGCGTGTGCACGCGCTCAATCATGGTCTATGTGGTTTCGCTGTGCCGCGACATGTGGGCCAACAAGTTGCGTCTCGACATTCTCTCGGCAGCGAACGCGGCCACCGTGGCGCAGTTCCCCGACGTCTTCGACGCGAGCTGCTTCGACGAAGATCAAACGAAGCGTCGACTCGGTCGTGCCGCAAAGGCGTTCGAGAACACGATGTCAATTGACGAGAGTGGCGACACCAACGTTAACAACGACAACTCGTGCGAGATACCTCCAGAATTGGAAGAGGACGTCATCAACTATGACGACTATGGCTTCGAACACGATCTCGATGCATCCGATCTGCGTCCCGATGACGAGGGCAACTATTTGAAGAAATCACTCGCCGATGGCCCGGCGCCACGAGAGATCGATGCGCGCGAATACAGTCAGCTCATGAATTCATCGTCGTCGCAACTTCCAGCCGGCGCTGCATCAAAACGAGCGCGAGTCGCGTCAATGGACACAATGCCCGAGAACGGAAATTCGCGATTGCTGCGAAGCAATCCGATCACAGATGTCAACTCGCAGTCCGGAGATGCACAGACACCTGCTGCATCCGAGCCGGAAGATAAGGCGCTTCAGATTTTCATGTGTGAGTATCCCAAAGGCGACGGCTCAATCGTGAGTCCAAATCCGAATTATATTGAGTTGCGTGGCGCACATATGTCGCTGATGGGCGCATGCGAGTTGCTTGTGCAGCAAGTCAAGGACGGCAATCGACCGTCGGTCAACAACATCGCCACCGAGTTGTCGAACATGGAGGAATGCGATATCACCGTTCCGATCTATGTGATTCAAGACAAGAAAGTCGTGCGCACGAATCGAACGCACACAATCAAAATGGTGCGTTTGGAGAACAACACGCCGCATTTTGATCCGAATGGCGCCAATGGCTCGAGTGCTGTGCGCGTCTATGTGGCGTTGCATTCAGTGCTCAACAATCACTCGCTGACGAAGGCGATCATTCGTTCGATTCGCAATCTCGGATTCGTGAATTCGATTCCCGGTCGTTGCATCATCAACATTCCTGTGCAAGCGTATCGGTATCCAAAAGATGCCAATGTTCCTGGAAACGCGGAGAATCAAGTCATGACAATGTACGGCATCAATCGCATTGTGCGCATCGTGCCGCGCAATGATCCGTTCATTTACGTGAAGAACAACACAATGACGCGCGAAATGCTCGATTTGTTGGTTGGCATGCGTCGTGGTTCGGCGACAATTTCGGTGTCGCCATCGCTGCTCAATTGCATGCACGGCCTGTACATTTCGTGCGAGCCCGAAATTGAAGCTGCTGTGCAACACGCGAAGATTCGCGGCGCCGCACCTGGCGCGCCGCTCTACAACACGCCCGTGTTGCTCGAGAAACTGGTCGCCGAATTGCACCTCGAGATTCCAAATCTCCGCTCTCTTAAGCTGTACTCGTATCCGCGTCGAAAGATGGACGAATACCGTCTGCGCTATTTTATTACGGACGCACACGATGTCTCTGGGTGCAAAGAACTCGTCCGCCGCTTTGTGTCTTCGTCGACCGATTCGACGTACTCTGCTCGGACGGGAAAGCGCGCAGTTCCGGAGACCGAACTGTTGCGTGCCATTGCTTCGACGGGAACGCGCGCCCTTGTTGAATTGCTTGCATCGTCGGTCGCACTGGCACGCAACACGGCCACATTTGGAGAAATCATTAATCGTTACGATCAACCCGATGAGCTGCGAAAACGATTGTTGGAGATTGGCGTGTCGGAGCTCGAGTTCATGCGTTGTTTGCGTGACAGTTCGTTTGCATTCGATCCCAAACGCACCGCCTCGCGACACGAGATCGGCAACATGGCCAAGGAGTGGCGCAACATCAAGGAGGCAGAAAATCGATCGAAAAAGTTGGCTGACGGCAACGGCAAAGTTTCTTGTCCCGAAGCACCCAAGGCGATAAGTTTTACCACTGATTTCACTCTCCTCGACGAGCAGCTGACACCGCAACCCGGCAGCAGAACCAGCATCATCAATGATGCGCAGAGCACGACCTTGTCCTCGGCAAATTCTGCTTATCCGAGTCCAGCAGCACCGGCAGCGCCGCCATCAACGGAAATTCGAATTTTCGCCGGTGTCGAAAAATTGGCCGGTGTCGAACGACTGGCCGGTTTGCAGACGAAACTCAAGCCGCGTGGTCGCTTTCTGCTCAGCTCGACGAGCTTCGTCGACATTGAACAAAATAAAACAGACCAATAATTTAAAAAATGCCTTCTTCATGATATTTCATTGCTGACGTGCATTATTGCATAGCGTTCACTGATGCTATTTTTTTCATTTGTGCTGCTGCTGCTTTCAGCTGGCGCTATTAATTTTGACGAACACCAGCGCATCTCTCACGACACCTTTTATCTCGGTAAACAGAAGCATCCTCGCGAACGTCTGAGGGAGGTTGAAGGTTATGCGTTTACACACACACATCAAAATGCGCCCGCTGCACACTTCTTGCCGTCGACGAGCAAAGCCATACACTTTGGTCGTGCCAACTTCACAGTGCCCGATCGTAAAAGATCATCGTCGTCGCCGAGCACACATCATCCCGCGTGCACGAGCGCAATTGCCAACGGCGCTGTCTGGAAAACGTCGCATGGCTACTACATCAACACACAGAACATGCAATACCTGACGTCGCGGTTCATTGTCGCGTGCATCGAACAAGCCTTGGACGCGTGGAATTGCGCACTACTTTCTCAGAATAGATTAATAATTGGACCGCTGCTTGGTGTGCGACAAAACTTGTCGGGTCGCGACATCAACGTCAAGGCGCCCGACGGCGAGAACAGCATCGGGATTGGCGGCATTGAGGGCAAACGCGGCACAATTGCCGTCACTGTTGTGTGGGGCATCTTCAGTGGCCCGGAATCGCAGCGCGAGATTGTTGAATTCAAAATGGTCTTCGATGGCTCTCACTATAGATTCGGAAACTCGTCGACGACACGCGGTCTCATCGATCTCGCATCGACGGCCACTCACGAGATGGGACACGCGTTTGGCCGCGAGGACATTTACGATCCTTCATGCGCCGATGTGACAATGTATGGTTCGTCGAACGAGAACGAGATAAAAAAGCGCACTCTCGAGCCCGCCGACGTCGAGGGCATACGACAACTCTATCCGAAACAGCAATAAAATCTATTTGGTCGCCATTTTCAGAAGCGCTCATAAGTTTTAAAGCCTTAGTTGTTATTTTATTTATTCTTCCATACGTCTTGAAAAAGAGACTGCATTGCGACACGGAGAAAGGGAAAAAAAACACACAATGACACAGCAATTGATTTTGAATGCGGTGAATGTACAGAAAAAACTCATGCTCTGGCTCGGTGAGAGTCCGAATACGATCAAATTGATCTACAACGAATCGTTGAGCAACGACAGAGAGCTGCACTTTGACGCCTACAATATCGACAACGCGGAGAACGATGACGACGATGAGAATGAAACGCCCAAAGAGGCGCCCGAAATCACAGAGGCGATGTGGTTGGCGACGCGCAATCTCGGTTCGCACTACACGTTTCAAGAGCAACGCAATCGTTTGCACATCACTGTGCGTGGTCCCGATGCAACGCGCAGCCAACAATTGCTGGGCATCTTCAACCAACAGCGACACATACTGGCGGCGAAGACCTACAACATTTACGTGACGCTGGCGGCGCTGCTCGTGACGTTCATTGGCATCTGTGTGTCGGCGAGCAAATTGCACGTGCATTGGCACAATTACGAGTCGCCGTACGAGACGATGTTTCATACGATCTTTCATTATTTCATTTACATCGGCGACTTCCTGCTCGCAACGACGTGGCCAACTCCACGTGAATTGTAGTATCTGATTAAATAGAGACCCTGGAAAACAAAAATGAAAGCATACGTGACAATCCACGTCTGATAGTAGTAGTTGGGCAGAAAGCGTGGCACCAGCACCATCAATGCGATGACGGTCTCGCAGATCATCCAGAAATACTTGACGCGCCAATAGCCTTCGACGATGTTGTAGAATGGCATGTCGGTTTCGCGTATCGCCCACGGTATAATGATAAGACAGAGAATGTAGTGGTAGACCAGCGTAATGATGAGGCCATAGGGAAAAGTCTCGGTTTCAAACGACGAGAAGAGAATGCCGATGCTGTAGAAAATGACGAGCAACACGTATTTGCCGTTGATGGCCCACGACGTCTCCCAGCAGCGATGGAAGAGACCGCGCCAGTTGAAGAAGAGCATCAACGATATGGCGAGCAGAATGCCCAGCGAGCCTTGGATTTGTACGTCGTCGATCAGCGAGCCAGTCAGCGTCTCGCGATTTCGAAAGTCGTCGGGCACGAAAACGAATGTTTTGAACAGCGACGTCGTGTCGGCTTCGATGGTCTCATAGTAGGCAACGAGCCAGAGAAAGAATCCCGGCCAACCAGTGAGCACGGCAAGCCCCAGCGGATGGAAGATGTGCGCCGCAGTGAACGCGCCGGCGTCCTCGCAACAGAGCCACGAATTGTCGGCGATTACGAATCGATGTTTGCCGCACGATTTCTCAAAGTCGCACGGCCCCATAGCGCCTGGTGTTGTATGTCTGTGCCAGATCGACACCATAAATACGATGAGCGTTGTGAACGCCAGCAATGGGTAGAAGTAATATTTGCCCCAGAATGGCTCGGGCGTCATGTGGAGTGCGCGCGCGAGTTAGGTTTGCATTCGTTTCGAACACCGATGTTACAACAGAAAGCGCGAATTTATTATTTGTCAACGCACAGATAGTCGTCGGAGACTTCCTGCACCGGTTCGACGCCCGAGACTTTGTGCACGAGATAGTTGAGGAACTTGAATCGGCCAGAAAAAAGCTCGGGCAGCGCACCAAAGGCGGTTTTCTTCTCCTCCAGTGCCGCTTTTGACTTGACGCCCGGCTTTGTGATGCCGCTCAGTGGAGATTCACGATGACGACGGTTTGGCACAACGAGACGTTTCGCTGGCCGCACGGAGATCGACGGCGCGCTGGCCACTGTTTTGCGCTTTCCTTCACGGTGCACACTGTTCGCATTCTCGATCAGCGTATCGTATTCACGCTGCGCACGGCTCTTGCGAACTTCCGTCTCTGCCGTGCTGCTTTCGACTTCCAACCGACGACGTTTGTTGAGCAGCGAGTCCTTCTCGGCGTCGGCACTCGGTGGCAACGCCAGATCGGAAAGATTCACAGCGGCTCGCGTCGACTCGGTGGCGCCGGTGTGCGGCGCGTTCTGCAGTTGATCTTCGAGCAGATCGGCTGCTTTGATTGCCTCGAGCTTGGCGCGATCATAGGAGAACTCGACCACCCACTTGAATGCACGCGAGAGCGGCTCATAGTTCACCGTCACCAACACAGCACTGCTTGGCAAGTTCTCCTGAAGCAGTTTCTTCATCGATTGCGTGGTGAGCAAATTCATGTCGGTGACGGGCGTGAGAAATTCACAGTGCACGCGCGACGTTTGTTCTCCCGACACTGTGCTCTTCAAGTGATCGACGGCGGTGACGCCGGTGCCGCTCAGCAGATGATTCGAATCAATCATATTCTCGATTGGTCGCAGTACGTGTCGTTGCGCGAACGACGCCGGCAATGCGCTGTCGACTGCATTACTATTATTGAAGAATTGCAGAAAAGAGTGTTCCATTCTTTATTTTGTTTAATTTACGCGCAACACGCGGCCAATACGATAAATGCACAGCGGAGATTCAAAACCTTCCGGCTGCACAAATTCCAGATAACCCGTGATCTCTGTTTCGTAAAGAACGAAATTCTCCCGCCTCGGAGGCACGATTTGGTCGCAGTTGAAATTCAAAATCGCGTTCTGCATGAGCGTGTATAACGTCATTTCGTCTTGGTTCTCGGAACACGTGCGAATATTTTTGGCCACATCTTGCGTGACATACACACAATGATACAGAACGATATCTTTCTTATTGCGCTCCGAGAGACCTTGCGCAGACAGAGCTGCGTTCAACAAGGCCGCCGGTGGCAGAAAAACGAGAACTGTGTCGAGATTGTACTGTGTTGCTAATTGTTGCGACCGCGGTCCGCAAACTCTTCGCAAATCGTCCATCGCATTGATGCGAGTGAAAAGTGCGACGACTTCGTTGTGCAGCGGTGTGATCAGAGGCACGTCCGGCAGCGGGTAATTTTGGTTGATTTGACCAATCAGCGCGCGCGCGTACAACGCGACTTGATGCAGTGACGGACGATCTTCGAGCGGGCCACTGGTCATTTGCGAGAACCAGTTGATCAGACCGGGAATTGTACGACGCGTTTTTCGCGCCATCGGCGTGTAGTTGTTGAGAATTGTGAACGCCGGTTTACGATCGTTGCTTTCTTGAATTCGATCGAGCATTCGAAGAAACACCAACGTTGTAGCAAACTGCTCGAATTTCGGAAAGTTTTCCTCGGCCTCTTGTCGAGAGAACATGTATTGCGCTTCGTAAGACTCATCTTCGTAAGGCACGCCGGCGCGCGGATCGGTGATTTGTTGGTTAAACTTGTACATGAATCTGCGTTCGCCGTGCACGACTGGTCCGGCGCAACTTGAACGGCCGAGCAAATCAATTAGTCCAACGTCACGGAGAACGTCGACATAACGTCGATTCGGGCCCGTGTCTCCATCGTACAGCATGAAGCACGACAAGCCAAAATCAATCATGCGCAAGTTGAGAACGTTGGGCACCCGCGTGTTCGTGCCATCAGTGAACGAGACAATGATGTTCTCCGGTTTAACGTCCATGTGAAAGAGACCGACACGGTTCAGCTGATCGATGATGTTGCAGAGCATGTTGACCATTTTCAGCACTTCAATATGATACTGCTTCGGGTCGGCGTCGAACGTGTCATAGAAATGTTCATAGATAAACGTGAAGAGATCGATGGCGCCCGTGTACGGCGACACGCCAATGACATCTGTGTTGCCTTGGGCGATGAAAATAGTTTCGCCACACACGGCGATCGTTTCGCACGGCGACTGTTCCCCAGCGGGGGCCAAGTTGAACAGAATCCGGCCGATATCGTACTCTCGGCGAGTTCTCTGTAGTAGTTCGGGCAAGGTCTCGCCTTGACTTCGTTTCATCGCTTTCAATATATATTGCGCGCGTGATCTCGAAGCTTTGAATGCACTTAATTGGGCGGGCGTCAGAATTCCCGCCACTGCCGAATACACAACACCGGAGCCACCTTCACCGAGTTTTTTGATGGTGGTAAACTCACGCCGAGTCTGGGGGTCCGTAATATGAAATCCGCCACCCGGCCCTGTGTTATCGACAACCAAACCGGCGTCATCGAAGGTTTCATGCGGCTTCCAATATTGCTGTCGTTGTTTGCGTCGCAACATCAATTGCAGCGTTTCTCCTTGGTCTTGTGTGGAAATTGTTTCCGTAATAGTTATGCTTGTCATTTAAATATTTGCGCTCGAGAAAACCGGAAAAAAAACAACACAAAAAAAATAATTAAATAAATAAAATCCGTTTATTTTTTTTTCAGAAAAAAAAAATCCTCATTTTTTTTATTCGTCCGATTCCTAATTATCCGCCAATAAATTAATGAGCACAATTACTATTACCGAGACGAAATTGAATTCTGAAAACACCATGACGATGAAATTAACGCGGCCGGCGCTCGGTGAGCACTGGAAAGAGCAAGAGGAGTTTGCGTTGCACAGCGGTCTTGAACTGCTCAAAGGTGTCGATGCGCAGAGATATTTGCGCGCACCGAAACGCATTCTTGCCGCATATGAAGCAATGCTTCGCGATTCACCAACAGTCTACACACTCGTATCGCGTTCGTTGAGAACTCCGCGCGGCATAACCACAGAGGATCAGTATTATTTCGCAATGTCGGGTGAATATCCGGCGTCTTCGCCGCCCAGCCCAAGTCTGAAACCGCAGTATGTCTTGCGTTTAATCCATCCGAAAGTCGCTGTGGACGCGTCTGGGCGACCTGTTCCCATCGAGACTTTCGAAGACATCCTGTATCGCATGGAGAAAGAAATCGATGTCACACGCCTGATTCGCGATCTCAGCCTTGGCAGCAAGGGACAGAATGCGTGTATGACCGACTACATTTGCATTGTCGACACGTTTGTGACTCGTCGTGCCGTCATTGTCGCGGAGCAACGTCTCGTGGTCGACGTCGTTGTTGAAGTCTATCCCTTCTTCGAATCGATGACGCTGCGCGAGTTCGCCGAGAAGATTTTCTTCAAGACGTTCGCCGACTCGCCGCACAATTATCGCGTGCAAGTGTGCACGATCGCCGAACAACTGTTGCAAGTCATTGGCACGCTCAACGCATTCGGTCTCTACCATCGCAACATCAATCCGGATAGCATACTGATCTCGTACGAACTGAAGCAAATCAATGTTGGTGGTGGTGTGAAAAAAACGCTGCCCGTTGTCAAGTCGCTGCGCCTGAGCAACTTTGAATACTCATGCTCGTTTCTCACCAACGAGATGGCGCGGTACGTCTTGGTGTCAAAGTACGTTGGCAGTTACGATGCCGACCGAAGCTGCGCCGTGGTGGGCAGCAACGGCTGGGACATCGCATACAAGTCGCCGGCAATTGAATCGCAAGTTGAGTTTACCGATCCGCTAGCCAGCGTCGAGAACAGAGGAAAATTCTCCGCTGCCGACGAGACTCAACTAGCGCAGCGACGACATCTCGTCAATCGCAATTGGCCACGCATCGAGTTGTTCAGCATCGCCACTGTTGTGCAATGGTTGGTGACGAATCCGGCCGACTTCCAAGCTGGCGTGCCGATTCGAATCAGAAAAACTGAACGCTCTTTCGACGATTTACAGTATCTACTCGAAGAAATGGCCAACAGAGAGTTGCTCGTGCGAGAGCAGACAATTACCTATGTGCCGAGAATCAAAGTGGTGAAGACGACACTTGAGGTGGAAAGTCTGACTACACAATAAAGTGTTTCGCATTTATTTCTCGTCGATCGCCGGGTTTTTAACAACATTCTCAACGTTGAGAATTGTTTTCGTCTCTTCCATGTGCTTGTAGAGGTCTTCGAATTGCTTTGCGACATTGTACATAGGCGGTCGTGCATTGTAGTCGGCGTTGGTCAGTTTGTAGAGTTCATCGGTCACGCCACCAGTGGCGCGCTTCGCTATGCGAATGATTGGCGCGCGTTTTGTTTTTGCGCCAATCTCTCTCAGTTGCACGGGATCGGAGCAGAGTTGCACAATCAATGCATAGGAGTACGCCTCGGCGCGCGCGTACGCGATGCGAACGCTTTCCAATTCTTGATCGCGCGCGGCGCCCAGTTGCGACGTTTTAACGACAATTTCTGGCACGTTGGGGTCGCGAAACGGCAACGACGCGTAATACTCGGCAGCGTTGGCCTCTCCGGGCGGCGGCGGTCCCGGATAGATGAATCTGTTCGGATCGACGGGCTTCGAGCACGAGACGTTGATGAAAATCTTACGCTCTCGCGAAATTTCACTCAACATCGCGTCGTAAATGTTTTTGATCAGCACACACGAGTAGCGATCGAAATTTATCAAGCGCACGCCTGTCACCAACGGCACGTTGTTGGGACGCTCGATAAACGATACAAGAATATTGTTCGGATTGACGTTGCCGTGGAAAACGCCGGCCACGTTGAGATTCGACAGCGCATAGCCGAGAAACGAGGCGATGCGGAGAACCTGAATCTTGCACTGCACTTCGTTTTCCTTTGAGAAAACCGGGAAGAGATGTTCGACGAGAAATTTCAGCAATGTCGAGCCGGATTTGAAGCCGAAGACGACAACAACACGTTCCGCGTTATCGAAATCGATTTTTCTCGACACAAACCACTCGTCCGAGCAAAGTGCGCTATCTCGACACAGCATGGTTCTGTTCGCGCTGTCGAGTCGGCGCACAAAGAGCCCGATGTTCACTTCACGCTGCGCGCGCTCCTCGAGTTCCTTCAGAGTCTCGTCGCCAATCGGATTGAGCAGTTGCACGATGTGCGTTGGCGCGAAATCTGGACTTCTGATAACTGCATCGCTCACCGCGCCCTTGGCGGCGGCCCATATTACGCCGTACTTTGACGTGCCAAGACTTTTGGGAACGAGTGTATAGATGCGATCCGGCTGGCGTCTGTCGACCAATTGCAATTCAGTGCGTGCGAATTCTTCGTGCGGCAGCCAGCCGGCGCCGCCTCCGCCGCCTCCCGCGGTGTAAATGTGTTTTCGGAGCATCAGATGTAGAACTGTATTGGTTTCTGTTGTTGATTCAACCTTATTTCGTAATAAAGTAATAGTTTGGCTCATTTAATTTTTTTGTTTTATTTTATGAAAAAAATAAAAAAAAATAATTTTATTTTTTTTTCGATTTTTTTTTCATTAAAAATAAAATAAAAATATTTTTATTTTATTTTTTCGTAAAATAAAGATATTTTTTATTCTCTTATGTAGCGATCGTAAGACTCGTATTGGCAAAAAAGACCCTCCTAAATATGATAGTAGATCATATCTGTAAAGTTTCGAGCTCGGAGGAGTGAACCAAAAAACCCAGTAAAAAATTCCGAAAAGATAGAAATCGGAAAATCTTGGGTTGTCATTTTGCACCGTTTTGAATTTTCTCGGATTTTTTTACTGGGTTTTTTGGTTCACTC
>Ga0315284_10006958_pt1 | contig 16126 bp, 14 predicted proteins | sample YL17G09_16_MG_FD_203696 | JGI IMG/M metagenome (GOLD analysis project Ga0315284, IMG submission 203696) | Sediment microbial communities from Yellowstone Lake, YNP, Wyoming, USA - YL17G09_16 | ecosystem: Environmental > Aquatic > Freshwater > Lake > Sediment | place: USA: Wyoming | collected... | reverse complement strand
GAGCTTTGAGAAGCGAACAGGTAAAACTCCCTGACGATCCCAGACCAGTACCTGCCGGGATATCAGCAAGACTTGCAATTTCAAGATACCGGGCATCAAATCCCAGCAATTTTAATGATTCACGGATGATGGGATGTTTTATCTCGTCGATGCTCTTTACTTCTTCCATTTTGGAATATTTTATAATGAGGTAGTCAACAAACGTGTCATGCAAATTAATATAGACATATTTGTCGATAGCAGCAGAAATTAAAAAACCTTCATGTTTTTGGTAATACGAAGGTAAATCCGTCCCCCCGCCCCCAAGGGAAATTCTCAAAGGACTCCGTGTGATAATCATATGTTTACCTTAAAATTACAATCTTTATAAACCGTTTTGACAATGTCGAGCGCTTTTTTTGCGTCACGAATATTTCCTTCAGGCTCTCGTTGTATCTCGATAGAACGGATAAATTCATCCAGTTCGAGATTCCAGGAATTGTCTGCAAAAGGAAATTCCCACATTGTTGTTTCCGGCGGCCCCATTGTCGGAAGCATTTTGTAAAGATATAACCGCTCAATGCCATAACTCCCACCAAGACCTTCAATCTGGAGTTTCCCGGTCTCTCCGTAAATTTCATAGGAGAACATATTTTTCCATTCAGTGCAGCTGACATGAAGCCATGCAATCTGTTTCTTTGGATTTTTCAACATCAGGAAAGCATTATCATCGACCGGCATATCCCAATAGTAGGTGTGGGCAAAACCCTTTGCAACCGTGAGATTCCCGAGAAACCAGCGTGACAAATCGATCAGGTGAACCCCCTGATCAATGAGTTCACCCCCTCCGGATTTTTCAGGAATCGCCCGCCACTCTTTTTCATAGCCAGGGCGACCACCATGACCGTATCTGCCGCGAACAAACATCAAAGGTCCAATAACCCCGGAATCCACCAGGTGTTTTGCTTTCAACAAAGCGGGATGATACCGGAGATTGAATCCCACTTTAACAAAAACATGATTCTTTTTCGCTGTTTTAATAATAGGGATAAGTTCTTCGGAATTTCTTCCGGCAGGTTTTTCTACAAGCACATGCTTGCCGGCAGTGATTGCAGCAAGAGTTATCTTTGCCAGGAACTCGGGGGTCGTCGAGATAAGGATCAGTTCAATTTCATCATTGTTTACTGCATCTTCATAGTTTGAACTTACCGATGAACACTTTTTCAATTGTGCAACTTCCCGTGCCCGTTCCAGCGAAGTATCAACGGCAATTACCAATTCGTGTTCTCCTAATGCAAGAGCGCGTTTCCTGCCAATCGCTCCACAACCAATTATGCCAACTTTCACTTTTTAGTCTCCCAGTTTTTACCCCGGTCTTTTTCAACGATCCTTCTCAGCGTATAGATATCAGAATTTTTCAGGTCTTCGCGATAGTGTGCAAGGTTCTGCCAGGGATCCCAGGGAGCACTGATCAGTTTCCCGGATATCCCGTCACTTTCAGAAGATGCTAGGTAAACACACAATGCTGCACCCAGATCCAGAGGTGTTCCACCATCAGATTTTTGTTTCAGGGATTTTTCGTAAAATGCTTTTCCCACAACGTCCGGCCCTGATTCCAGAACTTCCTCTAAAAGCCGGGTATTGAGAGCACCGGGAGCGACCGCATTGATCTCAAGGGAATACTCTTTGCATTCTTCCGCAAGAGTTTCTGTCAATCTCACTACCGCAGCCTTGGATGCTGCATATGCACTTATTCTTGGCAGGGGGGCAGTTGCTCCTCCTCCGGACAGGTTAATTATTTTCCCGGCATTATTCTTCTTCATATGGGGCAGAATCCATTTACACATAAAAAAAACGCTGAATAAATTGATATTGATTGCAGATATCCATTCCATGGAATCAACATCTTCGATGAGTCCCTTGGGTCCATACACCCCGGCATTGTTTACTACAATATCGATCCGTCCCAGTTGGTCTATTGCAGTATCAATCAATTTTTTAACGTTTTCTTCCTTTGACACATCAATTGGAAGTCCGATAATAGTTTGTTGCGAAGAAGAGAGTTTCTGTAAGGAATCAACGGCTTGCATAACATGATCGGTATCCCTCCCGCAGATTACTATCGAGGCTCCTTCTTCAACGAATTTTTTTGCAACTTCAAAACCAAAACCCCGGTTAGCCCCGGTTATAATCGCATTTCGTCCGGATAATTTCACGAGTAACTCCTCCCTACCGCAAAATACCGTATACTATGAATATTTCCAAGAGTTCCTTCCATAAATCCATTCGGGTCAATAATTATTTTCCCGCGCATTGTTGTTACGATCTCTTTTTTGATTTTTTGGAAATCCGGCCATTCTGTGGCAATAATGATGCAATCAGCATTTTCAACAGACCGTGTAATGTCAGTAGAGAGTGAAATGGTTGTATGTAATTCATGCGGAAGTTCCTGAATTGCCGGATCAAACGCGGTCACTTCAGCTCCCTGATCCTTGAGCCATCTGCATAATTCAACCGATAAGGATCGCCGGAGAGTATTCGTGCCGGGTTTGTACGTCAATCCCAGGACGGCAACGTGTTTTCCTTCCAGTTCTCCCAGTGTCTCCAGGCACTTTCGTTGAATCCATTTTTTGTGATCGTCATTACTCTCAAGAACAGCATTAATAAGATACATCGGGAGGAGATTTTTCTTCCCCATATTTTGCAAAAACAGAACGTCTCTTGCAAGTGTCCCCCCGGAAAAAGCAATGCCCGGGGTAAGATACGCTCCTGGACCGATCCTTTCTTCAGTTTTCAATCCCCGTTCGACGTCCTTAGCGTTCGCCCCCGTACATTCACACAGGGTTGCTACTTCATTTGCAAAACAGATGGATGTTGCGAGAAATGCATTAATTGCATGCTTGGTCATTTCTGCAGATTCAATGCTCATCCATTCCAATCGATCACTTATTGAAGTAAAAACCGGGAGAAATAGTTCTTTTTCTTCTGGATGGATACCAATAATAATTCTATCCGGCTCCAAAAATGTTTTCAGTGCTTTTCCCAGCCGCAAATTTTCCGGGGAGTATGCAAAATATACTTTTTTACCCAACTGTTTTTTATAAAACTGGTTTTGTAAGTAGCGGGTGAATCCGACAGGTACCTGAGAAGAAATGATGATTTTCATCCTGTCATGAATGAATGGAGCAATGTTGTCAAAATTTTTCTCGATAGAGGTGATGTCTGCATTGTCTTGTTCATCGACTGGCGTATCAAAGGCAATCCAGAGCACATCTGCATCGGGTAATGCGACACGAGGATCATGAGTAAATCTTAACAATTTTGTTTTCAGAGTTTCATGGATCAATTCATTTAATCCAGGTTCGGAAACGGGTGCATGTCCTTTTTGAAGATTCCCGATTACTTCGTTATTAAAATCAAGCCCGACAACGGTATGCCCTAATTTCGCGAGACCTGCTGAAGTTACTGATCCTAAATGCCATAACCCGAACACACAAATGTTCATTTTCTTCGCTCCAGTATCCATGGATTATTTTCGAGAAATTCAAGAGTTTTGATAATTCCCGCTTTTATTGAATATTTCGGGGTCCATCCAAGAGAGCGAATCTTCTGGCAGTCAAGGAAAATAAACGGGTTATCACCGATCCAGCCACGCTCTCCCCCGGTATATTGAATGTCAGGTTCAAGCCCGAGATGGTTACAGATCCAGCCAATGGAGTCGTTTACTTCACAATATTCATTGGTACCAATATTGAAAATGTTGACTTTTTCCTGAGATTTTTGAATTGCACAGAGCATCGCATCGAGACAGTCCTGCACGTAGAGATACGATTTCTTCTGGTGCCCGTTTCCGAGGACATCCAGCCTGTCGGGATGCGCGCGGAGCTGTTGATAGAAATCGAACACATGCCCGTGCGGATATCGTTCCCCAAGGATAGATACGAACCGGAATATCCATGACCTGAACCCGAACCCTTCGCAATAGGCTTGGATCAAACCCTCACCGGCCAGCTTCGATGCGCCATAAAGGGAGGTCTGGACGGGAAAGGGGGCATCCTCCGGTGTAGGAATTACTTTTGCCTCACCATAAACAGATCCGGTGGAAGAAAATGCAATCTCATGGACTGAGTTCTCCCGCATCGCTTCGAGTACATTGAATGTTGCAATAGTGTTCTGGTGAAGATCTTTTGCAGGATGTTCTGTTCCGAACCGGACATCTGCATTCGCTGCAAGGTGAAAAACAAAATCGCAATCTGCCATTGCCGTATGTAACAACTGCGAATCAAGGAGATCCCCTTTGATTAATCTGAACCCGGAACCTTTTTTTGCATTTTCAAGATATTCCGGCATACCGGTAGAGAAATTATCATAAACAACGACATCATGTCCTTGTGAAAGTAATCTGTCAACAAGATTACTGCCAATAAATCCTGCGCCACCGGTCACGAAATATTTCATATGTACCTGAATATTCCTTTACCCCTTTGACTAATTTACTCTCACTACTGTTTATGCACTGCCAAGAAATTTGTTGTTAAAAAAATTTCATATATCTCCCGGTATTCACTGATCGGGAATAATCCATCCTGTAAAACACGGTAAATATGGTATTTGTCTTTTAGTAAATAATAAAAATCCTGAAAGAATGTTCTGGAATCGATATTACATCCACCAAATTCAAATAAAATGTTCGTGATTGCATCCGCATTAATCATTCTTTTTGCGCCGTTTAAAACACTGATCTCATGACCTTCGACATCCATTTTTAAAAAATTAATATTATTAATATCATTTTCCTGGCAAAATGTATCTATAGTCGTAAGTTGGATGGTTTCCTGCTCCTTTAAATAAATTCCGAAATGATCGAGATTACGGGGATATACTGATGCCAAACCAGATTTCTCAGGATCTCTATCAAAATATAGTGTTACCGTTTCTTGTTTATTTCCAAATCCAAAATTGAAAAGTTTTGGATTCTCAACATCTGAAAATCGCATTTTCAATGCATCGAATGTTGATTTTTTCGGTTCGAAGCAGAATATAGTTGCAGATTGACCAAGGATATTTTGTACAGTATATGCAAAATCCCCAACGTTTGCACCAACGTCAAAAACAGTAATGGATGAATTCCCACCTTGTGCGTCTTTAATATATTTTATTACATACCGTTCCCCACTCGATTCTACCAGAGATCCCATTCCAACATTCATACCTTGCAAGGATATGGTATGGAGGAACTGATAGAATCCTTGGCAGCATTTTTGTCCTGCAAAAATTCCATTAATTTTGAAAAATAAATTACCGATTATCGATGGCATCCTACCTCCTCACTAATAGCAACATGCTTAAAATTTCCTTCAAGGAAAAATAAACCATCATCATTATTTGTTCCATAATCGATTATTTCTTTCCTATCAGATAACAAAATCAAATCGTATGCCATGCTTCGGGAAATAAATCCCTTGTTTCTATGTGTGGATTATTCACCCATTTCTTTGGCGCGATCACCATCTTTTCCGGATTGGTTGAGAGCCATGCTCCCCACCAGCTAAATGAGCTGTTTGCTATAATATGATGTTTACATAAACTCATAAGCCACAAATCCGAATAATTTTTTATAGTTTGGTTGTGGGTTACGTAGGTATGTGGGTAATCTACTACCAGATTTTTTTTGACCCACGCTGGGTCATCAGAAAAAAAATAAAAGTGTGGGTCTGATATTTTTTTCACCATACAATCGATTGCTTTATGATAATATTCTAATGAACACACCCCATGATGGTTATAGGTGAGAGGATTTGCAACATAATCTCCCCTTCGAACGTGGACGCTGATTGCATCGGATTCCAGAATGTTTTCAGCCATGAGTGCATTAGGGGCATCAGGTTCTTTTTTGAGTGAGAACTCTTGTCTGATAATATCTTCAACGTTTTTAAAATATTTCTCCGATTGCCAGTATCCCTCAAGATATAAATCGTTTGGATATTTGAAAAAGTTGAGATCAAAAATATAGTCACGAGGTTCTTTTTTATAAAAAATTTGCTTGTTTCCAGTTATTGAACAATTTATATCAATAAAAAAATTTCTCAGTCGGGAAGAGGGCATCTTTATACAGTGAAGATCTTCTCTTGTTGCAAATTTTTCGATGATCTTAAAATGATGAAGTCCATATTTATGAAGTTTATAAGTTTTAAATCCAGAAATATCTAATTTTAATTCAGTATTGTTCATTAAGGCTAAATTTCTCCCCAAAGCATACTGAAAGAGCTGATTGCCCAATCCCCCAATTATTTTTACGATAATCATTTCTTAAGCCACTGATAAACAACTTTTTATTGTTTCAATATCTGAATTTGTCATTTCAGGATATATTCCACAATAAAATCCACAATCGTGGATAAAGTCAACGCCAGGCAAATCATAGACTTGCTTAACATATTTTTGAAAGAAGGGCTGTTTTTGCATATTGCCTGCAATCATGGGTCTGATTTCTATTCCAGCTCCTGAAAACCTTTCAAAATAATTCCATCGCAATTCCGGGGTTTTACAGAGAACAGGAAATGCGAAGGGAGACAATATTTGAATATGACTACGATTTATTTGACATAATTCATCGTTATTCTTTAAAATACTCTCTAATCGTGTGTAAATCTCTCCTCTTCGTTTTATATTTTCATCAAGGTATTGTAATTGCTTTATACCTAAAAATCCTGTAATTTCAGTTGGCCTGAAATTAAATCCCAAATCATAAAAGGTATACTTCGCATCAAACTCAGAAGCAACCTTATATTTTCTTCTTAATCGTGTCTGTTGTTCTGCCGTCAGATTTCTATCCCAACCATTTGCCCGCACGATTCTGAGCATCTCTGCAAAATTTTCATGGTCTGTGCAGACCATGCCACCTTCGATTGTCGACATATGATGTGCAACAAAAAAAGAGAAGGAAGATCCAAACCCATAGTTTCCTGTTTTTATATTTGAATCAAGAACCGTACCTAAGGATTCACAATTATCTTCGATCAACAGCACCCCATGTTTTTCACAGATGTGCCTGATCCTTTCCAGATCACCGCAAAACCCTAATACATTAGTTGCAAAAAAAGCTTTTAAACCATATTCTTCAATTCGTGTCTCAATGTTTTCAGACATCGTATTCAGTGTTTCGGGGCTACAATCAACAGGTAATGGATTAAATCCCATCTGTATCAGTGGCATCACATTTGTCGACCATGTTAACGCAGAGAATCCGATGGAATCTCCTTCTGCAAGCATTCCAAGATTTTTTAATGCCTGAAACATTGCAAGATTTGCGCTCCCGCCACTATTAAATAATACTGCCTCGTTCCTCCCCTGTTTTCTTGCGAACATATTTTCAAATTCAAAACACGTTTCTCCCATACTGAGTTTGTCTTTTTTTAAAATAAACTCAGCAAGTGCCTGTTTGGTATCATATTCATTTATGAATGTATTCTTCATCAACGGAATCATTTTATTTCACCACTCCTCTTTTGCCTTTTATAGTATCCAATCATATACTCAATTCCTTCGTCTAAAGAAATCTTTGGATGATAACCCAATGAATTACTCTTTGAGACATCCATACATTTTCTTAACATACCATCAGGCTTTGATACGTCCCATGAAATTTTTCCTTGATAACCGGTCTTACGGGCAATCTTTTCTGCAAGATCTTTAATCGAAATATCTATACCCCATCCCACATTAATAAATTCAGTTTCACAATAACTCTGCATTAAAAATAATAACGCTTCGGCCAGATCATCTACATGCATAAATTCTCTTCGGGCTGAACCGGAACCCCATAAAGTAACCAGATTATTGTTTTCATCTACAGCATCGACAAACCTATGGACAAGAGCAGAAAGAACATGAGATTTACTCAAATCAAAACTGTCATTTGGACCGTATAAATTTGGAGGCATTACTGAGATCGCATTAAATCCATACTGCTTTTGATAATATTCAGCTTGTTTTAGTGCGACGATCTTTGCCAGAGCATACCCCTCATTTGTAGGTTCAAGTTTTCCTGATAGCAAGTATTCTTCTTTCATTGGCTGCTCGCAATCTTTGGGGTAAATACACGAACTACCAAGAACAAGTATTTTTTTAACGTCGTGTAAATAGGACCGGTGGATAACGTTTGTTTGTATCATAAGATTGTCATATAAAAATGAAGCAGGCTCATTAATATTAGCCTGGATACCCCCAACCTTCGCAGCAGCCAAGAACACGAATTCTGGGGTTTCCGATTTAAAAAAATCAGCGACTTGATTGTTGTCCCGTAAATCAAGTTCTTTCGAACTTCTTGTAATCAAATTATTATATCCATTGTTCTGCAATACACGCATAATAGCGGAGCCGACCATACCTTTATGTCCAGCAACGTATATCTTCGCATTTTGGTCGAAATTGCTCATTTTTTCACCATCATTAAATTGAAACTTTTAACTTTCAATTTTTCCAAAACAAATTTATATATCTATAGTAATCCATGCTTTCATTCCACTCTGTTTTAATATGTGCTCTAGCTAGTATATCATAGGTAGATCCTTCAAATTTTTCATCAAATTCACTGCATCATATTGAATATATATCCTTTTTTGATTGCATTTCTGTGAAATCAATGATTGAGGATCTTTTTAGACCCAGTATCATTTCGGGAAAACTTTACTAGAGTCCGTAAAAGTCAGCGTTTCGCAATCCCATCAAAAAATGGTTAATTTTACTCTTGCATATTTCTCAGAAAATTCTGAAGTCTCTGGAGTTTCTACGCAATGTATTGAAAGAAATACTGATAAACATGCTACCCTCAATTCGAAAGGGCTTTTTTAATTTGAAGTGCTCTATGCGAATATAAATGACGTTCTTGAACCGCCTTATATGCTTTATCCCTCCATTGCTGTGTATCAATTTCTCCTGATAGATATTCCTTAACAAGTTCATGAAAATGTTCAGGACTTTCCGCTTGAATCATTTCCTCTTTTGAAAAAATCTCTCTCAAAGCAGGATTATGATCTGCAATACAAAATGCATTACACGCAGGAGCTTTTAGATATCTTTCCGTAATCTCTGCAATCAACCAGCCAGCAGGACTAGTCACAAGTGGAATTAATCCGGCGGTTGTATAGAGTTGTCGTTCATCCTGCTCATTAATCCGACCTGCATAATTCTTATAAGGCCATTTTGCATATCCAAAAGGCACAAAGATATCTTCCCAAGGGCGCAGATACATATCAAATCCTTGCGCTTTTTCTGGCCAGTAACCTCCGACATATGCCATCTTAATATGACCATATTTTTCTGGTGCATGTTCTGGAAAATAGCGTTTTTTGTCAACGCCAGGATAAATTGTTTCCCAATTTAATCCATCATCACGCCAGCCTTGATACCACTCTTGCCCAGCATCACCCACAGCATTCCAAACAAACTTTGGTTCCGATAAGAGAATTTTTGCATAGGCATTAAGTGATCTTTCCATTGAAGGATAATCCGTTAAAACTTGACGTTCCCATTTAGATGACATCCGAGGATGTATCCCTACCCATACGAATAAATCTACATCACGAAGTTTTCTTGCATCTGAATAGCTAATATTATCAAAATCAAATTCACACATGAAAACAGCTGGATTTTCAAACAATTCTATCTCACGAAAAATCTCATAATCCCGAATAAGTTTTGCTGGACCGCAGACTTCAGCCCAACCACGTGCAAATCCTTCACGCATAAGGGATGCAGCGATCGGAAAATCCTGATTGAAACCTGACGTGCAGGTAATCAGCAATGTCTTTGATAGATTGTTGTTGCGGGCAGAGAAAAATGGGCGAGGAATGTAAATATCAGATGTATATGATACCCGATGCGTAATCTTACCTATAACCGTTTTTCCTAAATAAGATCGAACTTTTTGAAACATTTATTTCACCAATTTTAAGATTTTTTCGAATGTGATTATTTTTCTTTTTATTTGATATGTGACTTTTTCTAATTTTTCATCACTTTGTACACACAATCCTTGTTAAAAAATCTCAGCATCAGCTTGAACAAGATGCCAACGAAAAAAATCAGATAAATACTCATACTTTTTATTAAGTACTTTAAGGCAGAAGTATCGTTCTTGTTGTGTTTGTTTAAAACCAAGTTCCCTAATAATAGTTATCAACGGTGTATGTGGCAGTGCCCATGTGGTAATGTTTTCAATTCCCTGTTCTTTTAACTGGCTACTTGCTTTTGTAAACAATTTTTTTAAAATCTTTGAATCGGTCATATCCCCTTCAAAATCAACTATGTCACCAAAACATTGCCCAGTGATAGGATCAGAAAAAATTTTAATGATTGCAAAGTAGTCTTGTTTTAATGATATTTTTGTATACGAATAATTGGGATTTCTATCATAGCGCCATTGTCGATATTCTTCATTTTTAAAAAAAGATATTAAATTATTGGATTGAATTTTATTTGTATATTTATCACTTTCAACATTATCATCGATTGATAAACCTGTCACCGATTGTAAAGTAAATACTTTACCAATATTTTTCCAATTTGGTAATCTCGTTAATGCTTTCATTCCAATACTATTTGTAAATGAAACCAGTGCGACAACGTTGTGGCTCATGGCATATTTCTCTATCTCTTTTGCTAATTTATCAAATATGCCTATTCCCCGATAAGGTTCATCAATTAACATATCCACAATGACGCCACACTTTTCATTATTATTTAAAGCCTTTATTTGAATTCCAATAAAACCAACTACTGCATTATTTCTACGTGCAACTAGTAATCTAGTTGGCAATATAGATTCAAAGAACTGCCAAAAAAAATATGAAGATTTTGTTTTACGATTATATTGTTTATTAAATAAGTTAACAAAGGATGAATGATCTTCAAGTGAAGCATTATCTATTACAATAGTTTCACGAAGTAAATTATTTCCTGAAGTAAGGTTTATATTTATTTTGGACATTTCATTCTCCAAAATCCTTTTTTGAATTTCAATATGGATAAACTGATTCGTAATATGCAATGGTATTCTTAATACCCTCCTCAAACGGAGTAAAATTAAAATTCGGGAAAATTTTTCTAAATTTTTTATCATCCATGACTTTTTTTAGTGCACCATCAGGTTTTAAGGGATCATATCGAATCTCTCCTTTAAAATTAAAATAGTACTGAATAATATCAACAAGTTCGCGCACACTTAATCCAAAATTTTGTGCAATATTCAAAGGTTCAGTCAAACCATGCATTTTTGGATTTTGAAGAATTTGAACGATGATTCTTCCAAAATCTTTGGCATACAGCCACTCTCTAATAGCAACACCCGTTCCCCAAATCTCCAAATCTTTTTGACAAGTTTTTTCAGCCTTTACGAACTTAGATATTAGAGCATTTAACGCATGTGCCTTATTTGGATCTGTTGAATCGTAAGGACCATACATATTCGGAACCAGTAAAGAAATACTTCTTATGCTATATTGCATATCAAATGATTCGCCAACAGTCCAAAGTAAACGCCGTGTTGAGCCATAAGAAAGCACTGAACGATCTAAAGCACCGTCCCACCATTGATCCTCAATATATGTATCGGCTTTTCCAGGATAAGCACAATTGGCAATAGGATTAATAATAACTGCCTTTGGGCATTCCTTGGATATTGCTTCATAAATAGAAAGAATCATCTTACAATTATCCAAAACCACATCCGCAGCCTGCACAGTAACATAATTTAAGCTCCCCACATGAGCCGCACAATTAATAATAAAGTCTGGTTTGGTTTCACTGAATAAATGAATGCATTGTTTTAAATCCCTCAAATCAACTCCTGTTTTTCTTGAAACAATAATATATTCCATATTATTTTCATCTAGGCATTCACAGACATTTTTTCCTACAAAACCCGTTCCTCCTAGTAAGACTATCTTTTTCATATTTACCATCCTTTTTGAATTGAATCAATAATATACCCAACATTTTCATCTGTTAAACCATCATGTATTGGAATATGTATCTGTGTTTCATCAAATTTCGCTTGGTTTATTAAGTCTTTAGCTACTCCGCCAAAACAAGAATTATGATCAATTCTTTGATGAACTACCGAAGCGGTTATTCCACGTGCATGCATAGCTCGAACAAAATCTTCTCTCCGTTCAACATGAAATCCAAAAATCCAATAAGCACTTTCTCTATCAGGTTTGGATTCAAAAAGCTGAATTTCTGGAACACTGGTTAATTCTTTTCTGTATAAATTTGCAATCTTTCGCCTTCGCAGTATTCTTTCCCAAAAACTTTCCAGATTCGCCAATCCGAGAGCAGCAGCATAGTCATTCATATGATATTTATATCCGACAGACTCAATATCATACGCACGTTCGCCAAGAATCGATGGTTGAGAATTCGCCCGGTCTATACCAAACCACCGCCGTATAAAAGCATGATTTCCATCAATTTTATTTTTGCAGCATAAAGCGCCACCATCACCCGTAGTTAGGTGCTTTATTGCCTGAAATGAAAAGCAAGTAAAATCTGAAATCGTACCAATGGGACTTCCTTTGTAGGTTGCACCTAATGCATGCGCAGCATCTTCGATAACAATCAGATTATATTTTTGTGCTATTCTATTAATTTCATCCATATCACAGGGGTATCCACCCCAATGAACTCCCATGATTGCCTTAGTTTTGTTAGTAATTTTTAATTCAATGGATCTTGGATCAATATTTCCTGTGTCATATTGTATATCTGCAAATACAGGGACTGCTCTTTCCTGCAATATCACAAGTCCCGAAGCAACAAAAGTCTGTGCAGGGCAGATGACTTCATCACCCTGATTGATTCCAGCAAGAATTAATGCCAAATGTAATGAACTTGTTCCACTATTTAAAGCAACGACGTTATTAAGACCTAATTCAGTAGTAAGTTTGCTTTCAAATTCTTTAACAAGATTACCTTCGCTTAAATAAGTAGAATCGAGTACTAATTTTACCTTTTCGTATGCCGAAGGATGAATGTATGTGTTGAAAATAGGAATATTAGACATAATTGTTACCTAAGATTTCATCTCCCCCTTAATTTTTTTATTGAGCGAATTTTTTCGGTATCTTCTCACTATCATTTAAACCCACCTCGGCCACGGAACCCCGAGATTGACACTGAGATCCCTGATCTCATCATGAATTTCCCGGTCCAGTTTAAGTAAAATGAGTATATAGATTAGTGCCCCAATGATTACCACAGCTAACACAGCCGCTACATGGGTAAGCGGCAGGAGAAAATGGATAAACACGAGGAATATACCCATTATACTTGAAGCATATACAATATTTTTCACTGGCCCATATTCGAATTTTACTGGAATGATCCGGGAAAGGAGAATGAGCGCGCCAATTGCATTGAACGTCATTGCTATGAATGTTGCTACTGCGGCCCCGGTTATACCTAAAACCGGTATAAGGACAATGTCAAGAAGGATGTTTGCGATGGATGCAATAACGGTTACCTGGAAAGCATCTTTCGGTCTGTTGAGAGCTGTCAGGCTCATTGTCCCAAGGTACATGAAGACATTAACAACCTGCATAAGCAGGAGGAAAAAGAGGGCTGGTGCCCCTTCAACAAAAGAAGCCCCATAAAGGAAATACAGGAGACGCTCCCCTAAAATCCATCCACCAATACAGGTTGGTATTGCAAAAAACAGGGAATACGTCCAGGCTCTAGCAAGAGAACTCGCTATTTCTGTAATCTGTCCCTGCGCCCCCCAATTGCTAACTTTTGGATACAGAACGGTGTGGAAAGTCAATGATGCAAATGTAGCAACAGAAGTAAGCTGAAATGCAGTTCGATAAATTCCAACATCAGCATTACTCATGAAAAATCCGATAAGGATTGTATCAGCATAGCTGAACACTAATGAGCCACTCGCTGTTAAGAAAATCCAGAAAGAAAAGCCGGACAGGTTTTTTAGATGCGATAACCTGAACCGGACTAACCTGAGGTCAAGGTACCGGAAATTCATCAGTCCCCCGGCAATGAGCCCCCCAACAAAACCCCCGGTAAGCCCTGCAACACCAAACCCGAGAAATACTGCAATAATTTGAAAAAGAGTTCGGATGATGGCATCAACAAAACCACTAATCTGAGACACCCCTACCTTTCCAGTGCCATATACTCCTATACCCGAAATGCTTGAAAAAACTGATACGATAAGGGCTAACAGGAGCCAGAAAAATACTCCTGATGACGTGAGATCCTTAAAATAGGGTTCTGCAAAAAGGAGCAATGAGACAGATAATGCAAGAAGTACAATCCTGATGAATACAAATGCCGAAAGATACTCATTTGCTTCTTTTCCCTCAGATATACGCTTTATTGCAGCCGAGCCAAATCCTCCGTCGCCAACCAGATTAAAAATTCCAAAATACGCAAGGAACAGGAAGTATGCCCCGAGTGGTGCCGGCCCTAGTGTATGGGCAAAAAATATCGTTGCGAGAAATCCGATAGCGGTGAGCGCAATCGTTGAAGAAAGAGTGATAACGCTCTGTCGCTGGATTGAGCTGATTTTCATAAGGCGGGAGATAAAAAGGGAATCAGAAAGCACATAGTTAGATTGTTGAGAAAATTGTTAATGATTTCGTGAAGTGCCAAAACTGATAGAATAACTCAAAAAACATCGATATCCGTGAAAAACCTGTGAAAAAAATATCTTTAATGGAAGATCTTCAGAGAGTCGATTAACTTATGAGTATTCCGATAAACCCGTGATAAATCCAACAATTCGCAGTATTGATAAAAAAATAGTGAACGAGAGTACATAATTCTCTCTATTTTCTGGTTATTGCACCTTCTTTCTAATAAGTTTTTGAGAGCGTACGCTAGATGAACCCCTGTTTTTTCAGCGTCACCAGTTGGTACAGATTGAAGCTGAACGCAGCAAACATCATTTTCACATGAGCTCGAATAACCGTAGTCACGTGAGTGTGAGCGTAATGGAAAACATTCTTGATGACGGCATAGGGCCTCTCACCGGGGGATCGTTTTCTTGAAATCCGTTTATTTCTGAGGATATCCCGGATACCAATCGGATGACCTCTCACACCTCGTTGCATGGTTGCATCAAAACCCTTTGGTTCAGCACCGAAATAACCCCGGTCCCGGTAGACCACTTCACCTTTTTCTGACAGATCGATCTGGCTATCATGAACAGACGCAGTCGTGGTCTGAAGTGACCGGATCAACCCGAAGTCGCAGTCTTCTTTTGTATGGAGTTTAAATCCAAAATAGGACTTCGTACCCTTTTTTGTCCAGGTACCTTCTTTGTTTCTCCGGGTTTTTGCTTCATCTCCCCGTGGGGTATCGGCAGATGCATGTCCTGGATCTGCCGTGATGAATGTCGCATCCTGGATTACACCTTTCCGGATCTTCAATCCTTTTCCCTCCAGTTGTCTTTGGAGTTCCTTCCAGATCGCTTTGTCTTTCTTGGTTTTGGATAGACGTTCCCGGAAATACCAGACCGTTGTTTGATCGGGAACCTTCTCGGGGAACCCGAGAAATCTCAGAAACGAGATCTTGTCATTTGCCTGGCGTTCAAGTTCCGGATCGGATAACCCGTACATCGATTGAAGTACCAGTAATTTGATCATGAGGACGACGTCGATATTCGGTCTCCCTCCCTGTTCAGTGGTATTTGTGTAAAGCTCCCCAACAATCTCCCGAAATGGTTCCCATTGAATGAGGGTTGACAGTTCTCCCAACCGGTCTCCGAGATCTTTTACTTGCTTATATCGCTCCTGTAAAGCAAAATCAACGAGAGATTCCATACATGCTGTTCGAAGTTCTAAGATAAAGTACTTCCGGTAGTAAGGTTATTCGAAATTCTCTTATATTTTTCCATAATCTTGCTGTGTTGCATAAGAGCCCGTCAATCCGAAGGGATTATCGTTGGACGGAGTCACAAAAAAACCTGCACAAAAAAAGACACATCACAGGTACAATGCGTATTTCACAATGGTAGTGTAAATATTCAACTGTAAATTAGACAACCCTGACTCTAATAGATCACATGTACCTTATCAGTGCAACATAAATCCATCGAATCGGTAAACACCTATGAGCCGGCTTCGCTCACCAT
>Ga0315284_10006956_pt1 | contig 16126 bp, 17 predicted proteins | sample YL17G09_16_MG_FD_203696 | JGI IMG/M metagenome (GOLD analysis project Ga0315284, IMG submission 203696) | Sediment microbial communities from Yellowstone Lake, YNP, Wyoming, USA - YL17G09_16 | ecosystem: Environmental > Aquatic > Freshwater > Lake > Sediment | place: USA: Wyoming | collected... | reverse complement strand
TGGTTGTTGGAGATCGTCACTTCCGTGACATCCTGCTGGGTCTCCACATGGTCCAGGAACTCGCTGAAGGTCATCTCCGTCCGGGGCAGTTCCGGGCTCTGGAACAGGGTCCACAGGAAGATGATGAACACTCCGGCGGCGATCCAGAAAACGATGCTGCGTGCCGATTTATAGCGTTTGATCATTGTCGCTCTCTCGTGGGACATTATTCTAGCATGATTTGGAGGGTTTGTTAAGGGATTCGAAGATGCTGTGTGTTAGCCTAGCAATAATGTCCCTTTTAACAGCTAAGCTAAAATGTCCCCTCTTAGGAGGAGGGGTCCTGTCACGGCTCCTCCCCATCCGTGCTCGCCAAGTTGCGCGCGGGTGGGGAGCCCCTCCGCCGTGCCACCCCTCCCCGCTTATCACATGTTTGGAGATGCTATCGAAAATGCTTTGGCCGCCTATGATATTGTCAAATCGGCCATAGGTTATGATACAATCAGCCTGATTTTTGAGAGAACGCAGAAGTTGTCAATTGGAGGAGGGACATGAAAAAAGCCGGATGTTTAATGAGCGCGGTCCTGGTCCTGGTCATGGTCCTGATCGTGGGCGGGATCGTCTTTGTCAGCGGTTACAATAAAGCGGCCAAAATGGAGGAAACGGTCAAAAAAGCTTGGGGCAACGTGGAAAATGTCCTCCAACGCCGCTTCGACCTCATCCCCAGCCTGGTCGAGACAGTGAAGGGCTACGCCAGCCATGAGGAGCGAGTCTTTACTGAGATCGCCGATGCTCGCCGAGCTTATCAGTCCGCTCAAACCCCCAAGGACAAAATCGCGGCCACGAACGTGATGGAAGGCGCCCTGAGCCGTCTGCTGGCCATCGTAGAAAACTATCCCAACCTGAAAGCCAACGAGAATTTCATGAAGCTCCAGGATGAGCTGGCCGGAACGGAGAACCGTATCGCCGTTGAGCGCAAGCGCTACAATGACGAGACGGAGGTCTTCCGCAGCTACGCCCGGTCGCTGATGGGCGGGATCTTCATCAAGATCCGCGGTATCGACTGGCAAAAATACGAGTATTTCAAGGCGGTCGAAGGGGCCAAAACCGCGCCTCCCGTGAAGTTCAACTGAGGCCGGCCGTGAGCAGGGTAAAGCCGCCGGCCCGGGCCGATTTGGACAGGCTCACGATCGCTACCCAACAAGCGGAATCACGGACCTCGGCCGAGATCGCCACGGTCATCGCCAGCCAGTCCGGGGCTTATGCCGGACAGGTGTTGATGGTGTGTCTGGCCTTGACGGCGGTCTATGCCCTGGCTTTTTTCCTGTTTCTGGGAACAATCCACCGGCTGTTGGGGCAATTGCTGTGGGAGGCCCGCACCGTCCAAGTCCTGCTCGCTTTTTTCATCGGCCAGATCGTCGTTTTCGGCCTGACCTTCGGTCTTTTAAGCCTGGTCCCGGGGCTCCGCTCCCTGGTCGTCTCGCGCAAGGACAAACGGAACCGGGTCCGGGAAAGGGCTGAATCAGCCTTTTTTCATCACAACATCACAGCCACCCAGGCCGGCAACGGCCTGCTGGTCTATGTCTCCATTCTAGAGAGGCGGGTTGAGCTGCTGGTGGATTCCGGCATTGCCCAGAAGATCAAACCGACGGTCTGGCAGGAAGTCGTGGACCGCATTGTGGAAGGAATCCGCGGCAATCGTTTCCTGCCGGCCCTTGAAGAGCAGATCCGGCGTTGCGGCGACATCCTGTCCGGGCCTTTGCCCCGCCAGCCGGGCGATGTCAATGAGCTATCCGACAGACCGGTCGTGGAGTGAGCCATGCCTCTTGTTAAAATACGCGCCGTGATGGTGATTCTTCTGCTGGCCGCCGGCCCGCTGTTCGGCTTGGAGGTGCCTGCCCTCAAGGGCAGGGTCAACGATTATGCCCGCATCCTAGAGACGGAGCAGGCGGCCGCCTTGGAGAACAACCTGGCCGCCATCGAATCCAGCACCACGGCTCAATTCGTGCTCTTGACCATCCCCTCGCTCGAAGGGGAACCCCTGGAGGACTTTTCCCTGCGGGTGGCTGAAGCTTGGAAGCTGGGGCAAAAGCGCGCGGACAACGGCCTGCTGATGCTGGTGGCCGTGGAAGACAGGGCCATCCGCATCGAAGTGGGCTATGGTTTGGAGGGGACTCTGCCCGACGGCAAGTGCGGGACGATCATCCGTCAAGTGATTGTGCCCGAGTTCCGCAACGGTAATTACTATACGGGCATTTCAAAAGCTTTTCAGGTCATGGGCCAGGCAGTCGCCGGCGACCCCAGCCAAATCAAGCTGCTGGAGAGCCGGGAGGCCGAAAGCGGCCATAGTTCAGGACTGGGAACCTTCTTTGTCGTGCTGATTCTCTTTTTCCTGGTGGCCAAGATCATCTCGCCCTGCCGCAAGGGCCGCTGGTACTCCAGCCGTCCGGGCGGAGGCTGGAGGTCCTTGGGCACGGGCGGATTTTCCGGCGGAGGCCATTCCCTGGGCGGTTTTAGCGGCGGGGGCGGCAGCTTTGGAGGAGGCGGCGCTTCTGGCCGGTGGTAGGCGGCCGGCTCGCATCATGCTCTTTAAGATTTTTTGGCTGTTCACCAAGGTCGCCCTTTTCTCCTGGGGCGGCGGACCGGCCTCGCTGGCCCTTATGCAGCGCCTGACCACCGAGGCCGGGTGGGTCACTTCCGTCGAATTCGCCGATTTTGTGGCCTTGGGCAACGCCCTGCCCGGCCCGATCGCCCCCCAGGTTTCGGCCACCATCGGATACAAACTGGCGGGCGTGCCGGGGGCCGTGGCCGGCGTCACGGGCACAGTCCTGCCCGCCACCCTGCTCATGCTGCTCATGGTCGCCTTTTTCTTCAGGGTCAAGGATAGCGCGGCTGTGCGGGCCATGCTCAAAGCTGTCCGGCCTGTGGTGGTCGGCCTGCTGTTGTGGACGGCCTACGATATGGCGGCCGCGGTGCTCCAGGCCAAGAAAATCGGCTGGAGCGCGGCCCTGGTCGGCGGCTGGGACAAGCTGGTTCTGGCCCTGGCCGCCTTTGTCCTTCTGTCCTTCACCCGCATCAATCCCCTTATCGTTGTCCTGGCTGCCGCAGGCTTCGGGTTCATTGTTTATCGTTAAGGCAGCATCTCCTATCACGGCTCCTCCCCATCCGCCGTGCCACCCCTCCCCATGTGCTGTAAAGTTTGAGATGCAGCCTTTCGCTAAACAATATTGAAAATTTGGGTAAAAAAGATATAATAAAGCTTCGTTTTTCTTGGCAAGGAGGTCCAGTATGGCTTTTATGATCACCGAGGAATGCATCAATTGCGGCGCCTGCGAGCCGGATTGCCCCAACCAGGCCATTTCCGCGGGCGATGAGCGCTACATCATCGACCCCAACCGGTGCACCGAATGCGTTGGCCATTATGAGAAATCCAAGTGCGCCGAGGTTTGTCCGGTGGACTGCTGCGTGGCCGACCCGAACCAGAAGGAAACCAAAGACCAGTTGATGGCCAAGTATAAAAAGCTGACTCAGAGCTGACTGAGGCTGCCCGGATCTAAACTTGAATAGGAGTGAGGTTTTCACTCCTATTTTTTTATTAACCCATGAGCGATAGTCCCGACCAAGGCGAACAGACCCTCCCGCCCCAGCCCGGGCTGGCGCGGCGGGAATCCTTCTTTGCCGGGAAACGTCCCTGGTTGAACGCCCTGCTCTTTATCCTGACCGTGGCCTCTGTCTATTTTGTAGGATTGTCCCAAAGCGCTGTCTACGTTTTGGTGGCCAAAGGCGGGCCGCAGGCCGACCTGTCCTTGAACCCGGCCGTATTGGGCGATCCCCAGGTGCAGAAGCTGGCCCTGCTCTATGCCGTCGTGCTGCTGGCCATCCTGCTCGGCCACGAGCTTGGCCATTACTTGGCCTGCCGTCGCTACGGCATCGACTCCACGCTGCCCTACTTCCTTCCCTTTCCCAACCTCATCGGGACCCTGGGCGCTTTCATCAAGATCCGCTCTCCCATTCAGCGCAAGCATGAATTGTTCGACATCGGCATCGCCGGGCCGCTGACCGGATTTCTCCTGGCGCTTCCGGCCATGGCCTACGGCCTGTCCCTTTCCGGCCTGGGCGTAGAGGCCAGAGGAGAGGGCTGGCTGAGCCTGGGTGATCCGCTGCTCTTAAAGCTCCTGGCCCGCGTCCTAATCCCCGCCGCTCCCTCCAGCACTATTCTTCATCCGGTGGCTTTTGCCGGCTGGGTGGGAACTCTGGTCACTTCTTTCAATCTTTTTCCCGTCGGCCAGCTTGACGGCGGCCATGTGGTTTATGCCTTATTCGGCCCACGATCCAAGCTCATCGCCCGGATGGCCTTGGTCGGCTTTGCGGTTCTGGGGGTTTTGTTCTGGGTGGGCTGGTTTGTTTGGGCTGTCCTCATTCTGCTGGTGGGGCTTAAGCATCCGCCTATTTGGGACGAGCAGATGCCGCTGTCCTCCGTCCGAAAAGCGTTGGCTGTGGCGATGGTGTTGATCTTTATTCTGTCCTTTATCCCCGACCCCATCAAAGGATACAGCCTCCTCAACCTGCTTCGCTAAAATGTTTTTCACAGATTCTGTGGAAAACCTGTGGATAACTGGCCGGCTCGAAGGTCGAATAACCGAGAATCATTGAGCTTATGACTTTTTGCACAGAATTTCGGCATTTTCCGCGGAGGAATTGAAAATCTTTGAACATTGGCCTATGATACTGAAAGAGCGGGTGAGGGAAGGCAATCATGGACAATGAATTCAAACATGCCGAGAGCATTTTTCAGAGCTTAAGGGAAAAGTATCGCCAGGGCGAGATCTCCAGACAAGAATTCCTGGATGAGATGAAGAATCTCCAGGTCAAGGACGACCAGGGGCGTCTTTGGATGATCGGCAGCCAGAGTGGAAAGTGGTACTACCTGAAAGGTCAAGAATGGGTTCAGGCCGAGCCGGAGGTCAGAAAGGAATCTCAAGGGGCCTGCCCCTATTGCGGGTTCGAGAACAAACCGGGGGCCGAAGCCTGCGCCCGCTGCGGCGGCGGATTGCAGGGCTCGGAGGATTTCTGCAGCGAATGCGGGGCCAAGCTCCAGCCACCACTCTACCGCTGTCCCAAGTGCGATGCCCCGCGGCCCGGGGCGACGCCGACGTCCACTCCCACTCCAAGCGGCCTGCCTCGGGCTGCGCCGACGTCAACTCAGCCTCCGCCCCCCCTGCCGTTGCCGACTCCCGCCCCGGCCTCGACCGCAGTTCAAGCGCCTGTCGAGAGAAAACCTGCGCCCCAGACGGATAAGAAACCCATCCAGGGCGAATTCTTGGTCAAATCCGTGAGCGCCACCTCGTTTGCTTTTTTCGGCGGCGCCCTGGGCATCCTCGTCGGCATCATCCTGGGCGCTTTTATCGGCGCTACCGATTTATTGACCGGCCAAGCGGCGAAACTGCCCCGCTTCCTGGCTGATATGCAGGGCACGCTCATCGGCGCCGTTGTCTATGCCGCGGCGGGGGGATTGGTTTGTTTCTTAGCCCTCGGCCTGCTGGCTTGGCTGAAAGCCCACTTCCTCAACTTGCTTCTGTCCTTTGTCGGCGGGATTAAGGTGAGGCTCGACCAGGCGCCCGAAAAAGTGGTCCGCAAAAAGAAGCCAGACCGGTTGATTTAGTCGGAAGCTTTGATTTTCAGACGGTTCAAGGCGAAAGCGATCTGCCCCAAGGACAGCGACTCGTCGTTGGGCGAATACTGTTCCGGCTTGAGGACCTTGAATTTTTTCCTTTTCAAATGCTTGAGGGTCGCTTCCAGGAGCCTTTTGTTGAGGAAGACCCCGCCGGTCAGCACAACCGTCTCGACCCCCTGCCGGGTCCGCGCCAGCTCCGCTATCCGGACGATGGCCCGGGCCAGTGTTTCGTGAAATCGGGCGGCGACGACCGCCACGGGCTTCCGAGCTTTCAGGTCGCCGAGGATGTCTCGGACGGCCGGGATAAAGGATATTTCGAGCGGCCGGCCCTCCCGGACCCGGAAAGGATAGCTTCCTTCGTTTTTCGGCGAAGCGACGGCCTCCAGCCTCATGGCCGCCTCGGCTTCGAATTCGTTCTCCTGGGGAGCCAACCCGGCCAGCCAGGATACGGCATCAAACAGACGGCCGCAGCTGGAGGCCAGCGGGCTGCGGATTCCACGGGACATCATCTCCAGAACCCCTTGAACCTTGGCCCTGTCCAGCCGTTTCAGGCTCCAGTGCCGGGCGGCTCGGTCCCCTTGGACCAGGCGCAGATAAGCCAGAGCCATGCGCCAGGGTTGGCGGGCGGCTAGGTCGCCTCCGGGCAGAGGAACGGGTTCCAAGCGGCCGAAGCGCTCAAAGGAGGAGTAATCGGCCAGCAGGAATTCGCCCCCCCAGGCTTCGCCGTCCGCGCCGTATCCGTAGCCGTCCAGGGCGACGCCCAGGACTCGGCGGCCCGGAGGAAAGCCGTGTTCGAGCAGCGCCGCCAGGACATGGGCATGATGATGCTGAACCTGGAAAAGGGGCAAGCCCATCCGGCGCGCCCTCCGGGTTGTGTGAAAATCCGGGTGAAGGTCGCAGACAACGATTTCCGGCTTGACGTTGAACAAACGGCAGAGATGGCCGACGGCCTCTTCCAGGTAGCGATGGTTGGGGTACTCATCCAGGTCGCCCAGGAACTGGCTGGTCACCACATAGCCGTTCTTATAGATGGAGACTGTATTTTTGAGCTCGCCGCCCATGGCCAGAATGTGTTTTGAGGAAACGAGGGAGGGCGGGACCCTCTGAGGGGCGGGGACATACCCCCTGGCGCGGCGGACAAAAAGCGGCCGGCCGGCGGCCACCCGCAGCACAGAATCGTCCGCCCTCATCTCAATCGGCCGGTTGTGGTCTAGGACCGCGTCGGAGAGCGCCTCCACCTTTTCCCGCCTGTCCTTCATAATGGGCGAATCCTTGCAGTTGGAGCTGGTGGCCACAATCAGGGGCACCGCCCCCAGGAGGAGATGGTGAAGCGGCGTGTTGGGGAGCATGAAGCCCAACTCGTCCAGGTGGGGCGCCAGGCCCGGGATATCGTTCTTCTTTTTTAATAGGACGATAGGCCGGCTGGCGGAAAGGAGGAGACGTTTTTCAGCCTCGGAAAGGAAAGCGTATTTTTCGACGATCTTGAGGTGGGCGGCCATGAGCGCCAGCGGCTTGGTCTTCCGGGCCTTGATCCGGCGCAGCCGCCGGACGGCCGCAGGATTCAGGGCATCGGCCGCCAGGTGGAAACCGCCCAAGCCTTTGATGGCCAGGATTTTTCCCTTCTTAAGGAGCAAGGCGGCGGCTTCCAGGCCGCCCGGCAGGGTCCGGCCCGTTGAGGAATCAATCAACCTGACCCGAGGGCCGCAGGCGGGACAGGCGATGGGTTGGGCCTGATAGCGCCGGTCCAGGGGATCATGGTATTCATGCCGGCAATCGGGGCACAGGGTGAAGCCGGACATGGTGGTTCGGCTGCGGTCGTAGGGCAGGGAGCGGACGATTGTGTAACGTGGCCCGCAATCCGTGCAGTTGGTGAAGGGATAACGGAAGCGGCGTTCGGCCGGGCTGCTGACCTCGGCCAGACAGGCCGAACAGGTTCCGATGTCGGGCGAGATAAAAACGAAGCTTTTTTCCCGTCGCGAGGCCAGAACCCGGAAATTCTTGTATCCCCTAAAAGGCGCGGGATGGGTCTTGATTTCTTCGATACGGGCCAGGGGAGGCTTCTCCAGGCGCACGGCCCGCAGGAAGGCCCCAGAATCAACCGCCCTGCCTCGCTCCAGGTGAATCTCAACGCCGGGCCCCACGTTTTTGACATAGCCGCAAAAACCGAACCGGCAGGCCAAACGGTAAATGAACGGCCGGAAGCCCACGCCCTGGACTACGCCTGAAACAAGGACCCGGACGGCGCGGATTTTCCTCTTTTTCCCGGTTTCAGTCATGGCTGTCGGAGACGGCCGCCCCCGGTTTCATGGAATAGACGCAGCCGCAATAGTCCTGGCGATAGAGGCCGTGCTCTTTGCTCAGGAGAACGCTGCGCCGGAATCCGTCCTTCTTCTTGAAGTTCGCTTCCAGGAAGGCCACCTTGGTGCGGCGGCCGAACATTTGGCCGAGGCGATTGAGAACATCCGCCTTTTTCCAGGGGCTGAGGCTCATGACCGTGGTGAAGGCCTCGAAGCCCAGGCGGGCGGCGGCCCGGGCCGTCTCCTCCAGTCGCAGGGCATAGCAGACGTCGCACCTCCGGCCCTTTTCGGGCTCATCCTTGAATTTTCGGGTGAGCACCGTCCAGCGGTCGAAGTCGCGCGGGCCTTCGAGCAGGGTCAGGCCCAGGAGAGAGGCCGCTTTCCGGGCTTCCTCGAGCCGGAGGTCATATTCCCGGAGGGGATGGATGTTGGGGTTGTAGAAATAGGCGGTGATGAGCGTTGAGCCGGGCCGGTGGGTCTGTTTCAGAAGGTCCAGGACATAGAGCGCGTCCGGCGCACAACAGATGTGAACCAGAAGTCCCGGCATTTTCCCGCCCTCAGCCCCGGCCATGACCCGGCTAGCGGAGGGGGGCCTCCTTGGCTCTCAAGCGGCGGCTCTGAACGGCCCGGCCGTCCCCTAAAGCCGGCGGCACATAGCGGTTGATGCAATCCTCGATCAAGGTGAGGGCGGCCGGCAGGTTGTCGCTGAAGATGGGCAGGATCTCGGATTCCGCGTTGAAAAATCCGCCCTGCCCTTCGTTGGGAGGCTCAAGCTCGATGGTGTAAGCAGGGATGCCGTACAGGCCGAAAGCCCAATCGGTCGTGTCTCCATTGGTCAGGTAAGACAGCAGCGAGGACTGACCGTATTGGTAAACGGTGCCCGCCACCTCCTGGATGCGCTGCGACATGCCGGCGGCTAGGGCTTTCATCCGCTCGGCGTTCTCCACCGGCCGGCGGGAGTAGCCCCAGGGATAGTAGATGACCTGGGAGAAGCTGTGATAGCTGACCAGGGCTTGGAAATTGTTTCGGAGAAAGAGGTCGCGGACGGCGGCCGTTTCGCCTTCGGAGAAGGGGGCCGGGCCGCGGTAAACGGCCGATTCCGGGGTCGGGCTTGATCCGGAATTGTCGCAGCCCCACTCATATCCGTAGTTCCGGTTCAGGTCCACGCCGAAGCTTCCGTCGCCGTTGTCCCTGCGGTTCTTGCGCCAGTAGCGGTAGACGTGGATGCTGAACTCCAGGCCGTCGGGGTTCACCAGCGGAACGATCCACACCTCGCTGCGGTCCACGATGTCCCGCACCCGGTTGTCGGTGAGGTAGTTTTCCAAAAGAAACTCACCCAAAAGAAAGGGGACCTCGACCGAAATCCATTCCCGGGCGTGGTGACAGCCCAGGAACAGAACCTGGGCTTCCGGCTCCGAGGCCCCCACGTTGTCGCTGATCTTTAGGCCGTAAAGGGACCTGCCCTCGAGACTTCGGCCGAGGTCATAGACCTTGGCCAGGCCTGGATGCCTGGATTCCAGCGCCCTCAGGTCCGCTTCGAGCTCAGAATAAGAATGGTAATCGCCGTTGAGCCCGGCGCCGGCGGAAGGGGCGGCGGCCGGCCGTCCGGAAAATGCTGTTTCCGGACGGAAAAGGAGGCCGGCCTCCCTCAGCCGCATCCTGTCCTCTGGGGAGCTGACAATGTACAGCCTCCCTTCTTTTTGCATAAGGATGTCCAAGCCCAAGCCGGCCAGCTGCCGGAGGGGAGCGTGCTCCAGGTCCAGGCTGATGACCTGCCAGGTGTCCGGTTCCTGCGGAATCAGGCCCGGCCCGGACAAGCTCAACAGGAGTATCAAGGTTGTGATGAATTTCTTCATGTTCATCCGTGCTTATCCTTTGGCCGGCTTGGGGCCGGAGCTAAGGGTCAAGGTCAGGGCGATCTGGTTAGCCGTCAGGTTCCAGCTTGATCCTTTTTCCGCGCCAATGATGGTTCCCAGGTCCAATTGAACGCCCTTCCACTGGAGCCCGAATCCCAAGCTGAAGTTGAGATAGGAAGACCGGGGCGAGTTCATGGGCTGAGGGTCATAGACCAGGCCGATGCGGGAGGGGAGGTCGAACTCCTGCTGGAAAAGGCGAAACCAGTTCATGTACTCCAGGCCGAGACCGGCCTTCCAGACGTCTCGGAAATCCCTGGTCAGCTCTTCCCCGAAGAGAGAGGCTCTGTAAGACGACCAATTCCAATAGGAGACCTGGCCGGCCAGCTTGAGCCTGTCGAGGAGCTTCCAATCCAGACCCAAGCCCAAGACCAGAGGTTGGCGGAATGTATCTTCGCCGTCAGCCTGGATCAGAATGTCCGCCGCTTGGGCGCTGTAGCGAAGATGGCTGCGGCTGGAAGCTTTTCTCTGGTAGGGGGCCCGGAAAGCGGCGGCCAGGCTGAGCCCGGCTGAGGCCTGCCAATGCAGACCGCCGTTGAAAAAGTATCCTTTGAAGCTGCGCGTGCGAATGTCGGAAATGGTGATTCCGCTCCAAGCGTCCGTCAAATTCCATTCCCAGCGGCCGGAAACCAGGTTAAAGCCCAGCCCCAGGGAAAGTCCGGCCGCGACTTCCCGGCCGAGCGAAAGGTTCAGGGTTCGCAAATATCCGGCTTGCTTGAAGGAGAAGAGATAGGTGTACTGGGTCGAGCGGGCTTCTACCGGCGGCCGGTCGTAGATTTCGCCCAAAGCCAGGCCTAATCCCACCCGCCAGCCCAACACTCTGACGGTGACGGCGGCAAAATCCGCTGCAGTGATTTTCAGGCCGGCGTTGCCGCTCGTATAAACCGGGCCGGTGTTCACCGGGCCGTAGCGAAAAAAAGAGGCAAATTGAAACGATCCGCTGACCGAAACGGCCAGGCGCGGAAGGCGGGTCATAAGGGCCGGGTTGGTAAAAAGGACCGAAGCATCGGACGCCTGAGTGAAGGTCGTTTCGCCCAGGCCGAGGCCGGCGGCGCCCGTGGGGCCGAATATATTCCAGGTGCGGACCGGCGCCTCCTCCTCATATTGACCTTGCGCCATCTGGGCCAGGCCCGGGCGGGGCAGCCAGGCCGCCCAGAAGGCAAAAACCACAACGACGATGATCTTATATTTGGACATCCACCCGATTGTACTTCCCCAGGCCGGTCCGGTTCAAATGCTTTGGGTTTGATTGAAAAAAGCAGGATGGTGTGCTATAGGTAGGCGCCTTGGAGCCGAAATATGGTCAAGAGAACCGAACGCAAGATCAAGATCGCCGGCACGGGCATGTATGTCCCGGACAAAGTCCTGACCAACGCCGACCTGCAAAAAATAGTGGACACCACGGACGAGTGGATCGTCACCCGGACCGGCATCCGGGAACGCCGCATCGCCGCCAAGGAGCAGGCCACTTCCGACCTGGCCCTCCTGGCCGCGCGCCGGGCGCTGAAAAGCGCCCACCTTGAGCCCGCCGATATCGACCTCATCATGGTGGCCAACAACACGCCCGACACACCCTTCCCCTCTACGGCCTGCTGGGTGCAGGCCGGACTCAAGGCGGGCCAGATTCCCGCCTTCGATGTGGTGGGCGGCTGCACCGGGTTCATCTACGGCCTGATCGTGGCCGAAGGGCTGATCTTGAGCGGAACGGCCCGACGGATTTTGCTCATCGGCGCCGAGACGCTATCCCGAATCACCAACTGGGAGGACCGCAACACCTGCGTCCTGTTCGGTGACGGGGCTGGGGCGGTACTATTGGAGGAGAGTAAGGACGATTCCGGCCTGCTGTCTCATTTCTGGCAAGCCGACGGCAACCTGGGACCCCTTCTCATCCAGCCTGCCGGAGGGTCGAGGCTGCCGGCCTGCCATGATACGGTGGCCAAGCGCCAGCATTTTCTCCATATGAAGGGCAACGAGGTCTTTAAACACGCCGTGAAGCGGATGGGCGAAGCGGCCCAGGAAGCCTTGAAGCGGGCCGGCATCAAAAAAGAGGACATCAACTGGTTCATCCCCCACCAGGCCAACATTCGTATTATCGAGGCCGCCGGCGAGCGTTTGAACGTGCCCCGGGAAAAGGTTTACGTCAACGTCAACCGCTACGGCAACGTGTCGGTGGCCTGCATTCCCATAGCCCTGGACGAGATGCGTCAGGCCGGCCAGCTCAAGAAGGGGGACATCATTGTGCTCGACGCCTTCGGCGCCGGCTTCACCTGGGGGGCCGTCGTTTACCGCTGGTAGGAACGCATCTAAGCGCCGCACATCTTGGTGAGGCGCGCCCAGCGCGCGTCCACGTCGTCCTGGATGCGCTGAACCTCGTCCTCGGTCAGGTGGCGGAAGCGGCCCTGCAGCCGGATATAGTCCTTCACCGGCTTGCGCTCCTTGACCTTGATATTCAGGACGCAGTTCTCGCCGTTTTCCATCTCGAAAATAGGGAAAATCCCGGTCTGTACCGCAAGGCGGGATAGTTTGATGGTATCCTCCGGCCGGCTTTTCCAGCCCGCCGGGCAAGGCGCGTAGATGTGGAGAAATCGCGTGCCCCGGATACCCTTGGCCTTTTTCACCTTCTTGACCAGGTCCTCGGCGTAGCTGATGCTGGCCGTAGCCTGGTAGGGGATACGGTGGGCGGCCATGATGGCGTCGATGTCCTTCTTGGGCCGGCTCTTGAAATGCTTGACCGGAGTGGTGGTTGTCCAGGCGCCGTAGGGAGTGGCCGAGGAGCGCTGGATGCCGGTGTTCATGTAGGCTTCATTGTCGTAGCAGATGTAGATGATGTCTTCGTTCCGCTCGGCGGCGCCGCTGAGGGCCTGGATGCCGATGTCGAACGTGCCTCCGTCGCCGGCCCAGGCCACCACCGTCGTTTCCTTATCGCCCACCATCTCCAGCCCCGCCTTGAGCCCCGAGGCCGTAGCGGCCGCCGTCTCAAAAGCGCAGTGGAATATCGAAACGTCGAGCGAGGAGTGGGGAAAAGGGCCGTCGATGACCGACCAACAGCAGGCCGGGAAACAGAAGGCCGTCTTGGGGCCGAGGGCTTTGAGCGCGAAGCGCATGGCCAGGGCGGCCCCGCAGCCCTGGCAGGCCAGGTGGCCGGGGCCCATGTATTCCTCGATGGGGAGGGACAGCTTCATGGTTTTGTCCTTCTTCATCTCTTCACTCCTATCCAGACGATTTCCTCGGCGGGCAGCTTCCGCTTCAGCGCGTCGCGGGCGATGTCCTTGAACGTCTGGGGGGTAATGTCCCGGCCGCCCAGGCCGGCCACGTAGCCGAACACGGGCAGGCCGTTGGTGTGGCCGTAGAGGGCCGACTTCACTTCCTGGTAGAAGATGCCGTGGCAGCCCCAGGACAGGTTGCGGTCCACCACCGCCACTCGGCCGGCGCGGCCGGCGATTTCTCGGACTATGGCGAAGGGAAAGGGCCGGAAAACGCGCATCCGGAGGTTGCCGGCTTTGATGCCTTCCTGGCGCAGCGCATCCACCGCCACGCGGGCCGTGTAACCGGCCGTTCCCGAAGTGATGAACACGATCTCGGCCCCCGAACACATGTAATCTTCCACGAGGTCCAGCCTCCGGCCGAACATCTTTTCGTACTCCTTTCCCGTCTCCTCGATGAGCGCCGGCGCCCGCTCCATGTCCTTCTGCTGCTTGTAGCGCAGCTCGAAATAATGCTCGGGCGAGGTCAGGCCGCCGAAGGCGTGGGGGTCGTCGGAGCTGAGGCGGAGCTTGGGCCGGAAGGGAGGCAGGTAGGCGTCCACCTTGTCCTGGTCGGGAATGTCCACCACTTCGTAGGTGTGGGACAGGGCGAAAGCGTCCAGCATGATCATGGACGGGATGGCCAAAGCCTCACTCACCTTGAAGGCCTGGATGGTCGTGTCCAACACCTCCTGGTTCGAGGCGCAGTAATATTGCATCCAGCCTGTATCGCGCTGGGAGAGGCTGTCGTTCTGGTCGGCCCAGATGCTCCAGCCGGGGGCCAAGGCCCGGTTGATGTTGCCCATGACCACCGGCAGCCGGCCGATGGCCGCCCAGTGCAGCAGCTCGTGCATCAGGGCCAGGCCGTGGGACGAGGTGGCGGTGAAGGTCCGGGCGCCGGCAATCGAAGCGCCCAGCAGCGCGGCCATGGCCGAGTGCTCGGATTCGACCTTGATGAATTTCGCGTCAAGCGAATGGGAGGCGCACATCTCGGAGAGGAGTTCGACCACCTGGGTCTGGGGAGTGATGGGGTAGGCGGCTATGACCTGGGCCCGGCCGAGCTGAGCGCCCCAGCTCAGGGCGTGGTTGCCCATGATGACTTTCTTCATTTCTCTTCCTCCACCATGGCGATGCACTTAGAGGGGCACTCCTCGGCGCAGATGCCGCAACCCTTGCAGTAGTCATAGTCCACCACGGGGTATTCATCCCGGATGACGATGGACACGTCGGGGCAAAACTTCCAGCAGATTCCGCACTGGATGCATTTGTCCAGCTCGATGACCGGTTTGATGTTCCGCCAGGCGCCGGTCCGGTTGTAATGCATGGTGCCCAGCGACATGGGCATCATGGGGAATTCGGACTCGGAGGCCAAGACGATCCTGTCCAGCGTTTTTTTCTTTTTCATTGAGGAGCTCCATTCCCCATCGCCACCTGCTCGAAAGCGTCCTGCGCCGCCCGGACATTGTCTTCGGGACTCAGGGAGATGGCCTCCCGGATGGAGTCCAGGAGCGATTCCAGCCGGGCCAACCGGAGAACCTTGACCACCGCGCCGGTGATGGCCGTGTTGACGATGGGGGCGGCCCGGGTGCCCAGCTTGTTCTTGGCGGCGATGCCGGTGGCGTCCACAACGGCCACCTTAAATTTGGCGTATTGCTTGAAGTCGCCCGGTTTTTTGTCGGTGTTGATCAAGATGGTCCCGCCCGGTTTCAGGCCTTCGGTCAGGTCGATGGCCTCCACCAGGGTGGGCTCCAGGACCACGACATGGTCCGGGGTATAGATCTTGCTCTTGTCGTAGATAGGCTTGTCGTCGATACGGATGAAGGCGAAGACGGGGGCGCCGCGGCGCTCCACGCCGAACTCGGGATAGGCCTGCACGTATTTGCCTTCCTTGGCGATGGCGTCGGCCAGGATTTTGGAGGCCATCACCGTGCCCTGGCCGCCCCGTCCGTGGAATCGGATTTCGATCATATTCAACTCCTTATAGACCGAAGCTCAGAACCCTATGGGAATGGCACTGGATGTTGACCGCGGCCGGCATGGAGGCGATGTGGCAGGGGAAGGACTCCACCTGCACGGCCAGGGCGGTGATCCGGCCGCCCATGCCCTGCGGGCCGATGCCCAATTTGTTGATGCGCTCCAGCAGCCGTTTCTCCATGTCGGCATAGAACGGGTCGGGGTTGTGAGAGCCCAGCGGCCGGCGGAGCAGGGCCTTCTTGGCCAGCCAGGCGGCATATTCAAAATTGCCGCCCACACCCACGCCCACGACGATGGGCGGGCAGGGGTTGGAGCCGCCTTTGTCGGCCGTCTCCACCACAAAATCTTCGATGCCCTCCTGGCCGGCGGCCGGGGCGAACATGCGGATGGCGCTCATGTTCTCGGCGCCGCCGCCCTTGGCGATAAAAGTCACCTGGAAGACATCGCCGGGGACCAGTTCCCAATGGATGTAGGCCGGAGTGTTGTCGCCGGTGTTCTTGCGCCGGATGGGGTCTTCCACCACGGACTTGCGCAGATAGCCTTCGGCGTAGCCGCGGCGGGTCCCCTCGAAGATGGCCTCCTGCAGGCTGCCCAGGCCGTCGTCCCGGTCGAAACGGACATCCTCGCCCAGCTCCACAGCGTACACGGCCAGGCCGGTGTCCTGGCACAGGCCCAGCTTCTCCCGGCGGGCGATTTCGGCATTCTCCAGCATCTGGTTGAAGACCTCTTTCCCGGCCGGCGATTCTTCCTTTTTGGCCATGTCCTTGATGACCTGGAGCACGTCCTCCTGGAGCTCGAAGTTGGCCTTCTGGACCATGTCCTTGATGTTGTCCCTGACGTTGGAGAGTTTTATGGTTTTCATGACCGCTACCTCCTTAACAAAAAGATTTTGAGGTTAAAATGAAGATTAAGTTTAATGGGACGGTGGAGGGGTGTCAAGTAAAAGGGCATCTCAGGGGTGACAGTCATGTCCTTTCCGAAATTCGCGGCAAAAGACTTGAGCGAAAGCGGGCAATTGTCTATGATTGTTTCAATGGAGCGCAAAAT
>Ga0315284_10006954_pt1 | contig 16127 bp, 18 predicted proteins | sample YL17G09_16_MG_FD_203696 | JGI IMG/M metagenome (GOLD analysis project Ga0315284, IMG submission 203696) | Sediment microbial communities from Yellowstone Lake, YNP, Wyoming, USA - YL17G09_16 | ecosystem: Environmental > Aquatic > Freshwater > Lake > Sediment | place: USA: Wyoming | collected... | reverse complement strand
TCCCTAGAATTAGAAAAACACGTATTAGATATTATTAAAACCAACGAACTTTACGCAAAAAGAATCGTGGAATTAGAAAGAGTTGTGATTATTTTGTCCAAAAACAACGAAAAACTCAAAAAATTGATGCCTAATTTAGAAACGATAAAAGATGTGAAAAGTAGTTTTGATTTTGACCTATGCAGTGATTTATGGGGTTTAGTATTTAATAATTGTACAGAATTGGAACAAGCCATTCTTAAAGTAACAAATAAAGCGTTTCACAGCATGTTCATGGAACAGTTTAGAAAAAGAGTAAAAGAATGCAAAGAATCAGGAGCTTTTTATAATTCAAGTGCGTTTCGTAAACTCGTTGGTTTTACAGAGGTTTTGGACCCTTCTGGTACTCAAATAGGTTCAAGTTCTTATGAATTTAAAAAAACACATCAAGCTATAGTGACAGGTAGATTTGATGTAGTTTGTGAAATGTTGGCTATTTTTACGAAAATGTTTAGGCCAAATGAATTATCAAAAGATGTTGTTGGTTGGTTTGAATTAGCCGCATTATGTGGCTTCTTTAAAATAGGAATTTTTTTGTTTCAAAAGATGCATATTAGTAAAAAATTGTTTGCCTTCATATGGGCTATCGAAAAAGGTTATTTAGAGCTTGCAAAAAAATGTGCACGACGTGTTTCGATGTTTAGCATTTCTCCTCCAAAAATTTTAAAATTTGAACACTTTATGATTTACATAGAATATATTTGTAAATATTCCAAAAAACCTAGAATTGCTGATTTAATAACACAGACAGACAATTATCCACACGAAAATATGATGGAAGCTATGAATTTGATAATAAAACTCTCCAATCCTCCTCAGGAAGTATTAAATAGATATGCCAGCGCTGGTTATATAATTGAGACATCATAAGGGGGAGTGTTTGAGACGCCAGGATGTTTCAAACGTCCTGATGTTTGAGGCGATAATTAACTTTTTTATATTTATAATATAAAAACTAAAACTACGCGAACATTACAAATATACAACCATATAACTATCGACGTTTTCTACGCCCTCAAGTTCTTTCAATTCAAAATTCTGAAATCCACATTCTAATAACATTTTTTCTATCACGTTATGGGCTTCTTGTAAATTATTCCATAATCCAGGCCCAATAAAATAATCATCATTTAGTTTCATTAGAGACGTTACGCTTTTTGAGACTGGTTCTTGTTTTGCGATGTTTATTTGATGTTGTAATTGGTTTAATATTTCCAATAGGATTTTCTTTTGTGATATCACCCGCGATAATGTTTGTGTCGATGACATTATATTCTTTAGAAGTATTTTCTCGTGGGCATTTATCGTTATTTTGAGATTCTGGTGGTGTTTTGTCGTCGTTTTGGATTTTTGGTAGCGTGGTTATTTCTTCCTTCTGTTCTGGACCAAAAACATTTTTTGGATACCTTTCTTCAATCGATAAATCGTGTTCGTCAGGTAAACTGTGTTGGATGAGTTCGGAAGGCCCTATTTTTTCTGGTTTATTTTCTAGGATGGGTTCTGGTTTATTTTCTGGTTTATTTTCTAGGATGGGTTCTGGTTTATTTTCTGGTTTATTTTCTGGTTTATTTTCTGGTTTATTTTCTGGTTTATTTTCTAGTTTATTTTCTAGTTTATTTTCTAGGATGGGTTCTGGTTTATTTTCTGGTTTATTTTCTGGTTTATTTTCTGGTTTATTTTCTGGGATGGTTTTCGGTTTATTTTCTAGATCGGTTTCTGGTTTAACAGGCTCTATCATGTCTGATTTAACGTTTTCTCTTGTCAAAACGGGCTCGCCGAGTTTATTAGACAAATCATTTTCTGAGAATGGTATCATGTCAACAAAAACATAGTTTATATTTCTTTTGAAAACGCTTTTCTGAAAAATACCGATGAATTCGTCAACGTTATTGGTTCTCAACACGTTAGCTTCATTCTTTGAGATAAATAATCTAAATAAATCGTTTAAATTACAACTGAAAGAGTCAGAGAGATATTTTAAAACATTTTTGACATCGTTATTTTGTTTTGGAAAAGATGCAATGGCGTTCTCCAGGTAGGATTTAGTTTTTCTCGAAAAAGGTAATTCAGCTATTCCTTTTATAGGACTACTATTCTTTTTATATCCGTGATTACCGAATAAAATATCGCATAAACTGATTACATCAGAATCTTCTATCCTTTTAACGTGAAGGGAGGAATAAAATTCGAGTACCCTAGAATAAAACCTCAAAATTCGATCATTTCTGGTTATTTTATTTTTTCTTGTATGTATTCCTATGAATTTTTTGATTTTGGGCTTTAATTTCATGGGGAATATAATTTTTGTCGTATCAATAATATTTTTGTTCCTATGATATTTTCCCCCTAGACCAATTAATTCTTCTGCGTATTTTTTAATTTTCCTTCCTATGACAAAGAAAAAATCTTGGTCAAGATCATCGATTTCCAAAGAATATAACGATTTATGAGTTGGTATTTTCTGTTTTTCAAGATTTTTGTGAGTAATTTTTCTGTATTTTCTTTCTCCTTTTGGAATTTTAAACGTGAGAGTTTCTGCTTTATGTAATTTAGATACGATTTTTTTCTTCTTTTCAACTTTGAGAGATAATACCCATTTCAAATAACTAGCACACAATATAGACACTTTTTTTGTATGTTTTGGTACTGTCGTTTGTTTAAGGTGTGTTTCAAGTTCTTGAAGAATGTAAAGATAATTTGGATATTCTCTATATACAGTACTCCCTTTCATTCTAGAAAAAATTTTAAACACAGTGACCACTTCTATTTTCTGTTTTTGCGTTATCAAGTTATCTAAAGCGTCACCAACCATCTCAAAGTAAATTCTCTTACACCCTTCACCTTTCGCAACCCTTGATACAAGAATAAGCAAACCATCAATAATAAATGTACTTGATTTTGTAAGATGAGGTACTAAAAAATCTTTATAAATTTCTCTTGATTTATTTGTACTTTGTGGTTTCATAGACTCTCTGATATCACAAAGAATCCTTCCAACGTATTTATTTAATCCGTGTGTATTAGTATGTTTTAACCTACATTCGCCTGTACTCAACAACAATTTCTTCAAAGAAGCGTTTTGTGAAAATTTAGCCTTGTTAGAGTCAATAATATAAGTTTTTAGTTTTTCTTTTAACAAAGGCGTATTCTTTTTTAAAACTATTCCTGAATTTACCACGCGTTTTGCTCCATATACTGTGGACGCGTTTCGTATCTTATCTTCCATATAAGGATTACTTTTTGCAAGAACATAATGCATAACAGTAGACCACTGTTTTCCTTCCAATTCAAAAGAATAGTAACTATCAGGGCATAAATAACCTGTTCTTTTATCTTTTGGATTTCCAAAATAAAGTATGTTATTTTTCATAGATCTTTTAAATAGTTTAGCAAATCTTAAATGATATTTGATGTATGGGGTAAATTTGGGTAAGAGACTGTGAACAAAGTTAAATTGTCCGTCATCACCAAACTATTTTCGGCTTTTCCACCTGTGTCCTCGTACTTGTAACAAGCACGGTTTACATTTTATGACGCATTCGCGTACCTAATTTTACTTTGGACACAGTCCCTTATGTCCAAAGTCACAAAATTGATTTATACCTTAGTTTAACAACAATCCTTTTTTAGTGGTAGAAAAGCCAAAAAAATTTTGGAGACGTCTATATTTAAAAGAATAACGAATTTTTCTAAATGAAAAGAACTCTAAGTATTGATTTTGATAATTTGGACTTATATATTCAAAGACCTTATAAAAAAATCAAACTAAACGAAGATGACTATATTTTGGAAAGCGCAGGAAAAGATAAGCTTGGTAAGTTAGGTAAACACAGTTTTTTGGAAGATAAAGTTAATTTTACAAGAACAGATGTACAAAATATAATAAAAATTGTTGAAGAATTGATGGATGAAAAATGTGAGAAAAAATTACTCGAACAAAGAACAGAATTATATGAAAATTTTTCTAAATATTGTGAAGATTATTTAGGATACCATAAAACTAACCATAATTTTCAAGAAGAATGTAGCTACATTTCTTAGTAATCATCTAATTTAACATAAAATATGTTAAAAATACCGGATCTGTTTTTCTACACCAAAATGGAGTTGCAGAAAAACCAGGTTCAAATTTATGCTAATCTATAAATTATGGCAGTGTTTCCTACCATAAATCAAATTAAGTAAATTTTTTGGACCTGGTTTTTTCACAATTCTACTTTCACCTTAAAACATTTAATGAACAACCTTTGACGTGGGTGTCAAATCGTCTCTTAACATTACTAAAACACTTAATAATCGTACAGTTCTTCCTACTGGGCATAAACCTGTGTTCATGTCTTCAAATGCTTCTCTTAATAAGACAACATGGTCGTTTGAACCTTCAACTACGATTTTTTCGTATAACAACCATAACAGATCACACGCGAACATATCGTTGATGGCATCGTAATTTGGACTAGATTTAGATTTTTTATGAATTTGAAGAGTATTTACTATAACACCATAACAAGCCAGAGAATTAACAGTCAAATGATTCTTTAGTTCAAATAAATTTTTGGTTTGGATTTCTATCGGAGTTAATTTAGCTCTATCTATTTCAGGTCTCATAAATGCCACGATATCAGAAAGCTTTCCATCATAAAAATGAGTATCCGTAGATATCATATTTTATTACCAAATAGTAATAAAATATACAAATTTTAAACCATATATCCATTTTTAATTCCCGTCTTTGCAGATTCGTCAAAAGACTACGTCCAAAGTAAAATTAGGTACGCGAACGCGTCATAAAATGTAAACCGTGCTTGTTACAAGTACGAGGTTACAGGTTGGAATGCTAAAAATAGTTTGGAGACGACCCCTAAACAATCATATTTACAGGCAGGAAAGCTGAAAATAGTTTGGCTATGAGCCCTTATAAATTTCTTTATTATAAATTTTACCCTACCCACTACCCAACACGATTTTCAAAAATTACCAAAAAAAATAGTATTGTTAAATTAACATGAATTTGTGTCAATATAAAAACTATTTTGGAGCACCAAATACTGGTCTTCATCAACACAGAATATTAGGGTTTGCAGCTGTCGATCTCGGTCTTACGTTATTAGTTGCTCTATTTGTATCCTACTCGCTCGAAATAAACCCTATTATGAGCATTTTTGGATTCATGGTGCTCGGAATAATAGCTCACAAACTTTTTTGTGTCGATACAGCTTTAAACACCGCGTTAGGGTTTTAGATAAAAATGAGATGGATAAGAGACTATGTACAAAGTAAAATCGAATAAACACACAAGTGGAAAAGCCGAACTAGTTTGGTCATGATCCCTAAGGAACAAAATCAAAAATAGTTTGGATACGACCCTTCCACAGTAAAAAAGAATACGGCTTTGCCGACGCTTCGCATAAGAAATCTTAAAATAAAGAGGAACAAAATGTACCTGATTATTTTAGTATAAAATACTAAAATATATTAACTAATCAAAGGAATAATTGATCCCTTGGATTCACAATAATTCTTATTCTTTTTTATAGCGATGGCAGTATTTCCTGCCATGATTTATAAAATACATGTAAATCTGGAGCTCATTTTTTTCAAAGCCCACAAAAAACAACCTCTTAGGAGCAGTATTTTGAAATGGAAATGGTTTGGAGGCTCATTATTTTGTCTTCAACACAGAAACCAGGTTTTTTAAACAAAAGAAAAGAAATTATTGGAAGCCTTAAAGATGGAGCATGATCGTTCAATGATTTAAAGTTTTTGGTTGTTTTGACCATATACCAACCAGGTGTCTCTAATTTTTTGTTACCAAGAGAAACCAACGTAAGTATATCGTGTTGATATCTTTGTAATGTTAAAAACTCTTTTTTTTTAATATTTCCGATCAATTCCACCACTTCTTCTCTTGAAAATGGGTGAACATACACAAACATAAAGTTATCATTACGATAACATTTTAAATACTCATCTTTGATTTTGATAGGTGGATTCTTGGACCCTTCGAGTTTAGACCCTTCGAGTTTAGATCCTTCGAGTTCTACATTATAAATTCTTTTATAATCGTCAAATCCAAAACCATGGTATTTTATAATCTGTTTGACCCAAAACTCCGGCAAACAAAAATTGTTAAGCCTTCTACATACTAATGCAAATTTTATCAATGTTGCAGGTTGTAAATATTCCATAATGTTAAAAACACAATCTTTGTTTAAAACATCCATATGTATGTTATGTTAATTTTTTTAATGTGTGAGCTTTTTTTCAATTTTTAAATCGAAAAATTTTCAAGCTAATTTTATTCTTAAATTTGTAAGAAATTATTTATTGAGGTTGATTAATTATGGACTTCTTCACTAAACAATGTTTACCTGTGCAATTATACGCAATTCTTGTTGTCATCGGAATTGTTGGAACCACATTTTCTAACATACCAACAGACCAAAAATTTACTAGTATCGGAATGTCTTTATTATGGTCTATCATCTGGGGATATATCATGGTAAAATTATGCAAACAAGGACACGAAGGATGGGTTTGGTTTATTTTATTTCTTCCTATTATCCTTTGGACTTTATTTCTCGTATTGATCGCCCTTAAGTTAGCCAGATGGCCTATGCTTCCTATCAATAAAAAAGACTAAAAAGTAATAAATCCAAGTTGTTTATCTAAGATTACCTTCAGCTTTTTTGTTGGTTTATGGCAGTGTTTCCTGCCATAACTTATAAGGGGTTGTGCCAAAAATAGTTTGGCTTTTCTACATTTTATGACACGAGAAGCGTACATGTAACCATGATACAATTTACATTTTATGACGCATTTGCGTACGCTCGTTCCTTGATCCAAACCCAATTTCTCCGATATTCATAAAGCGCACGTAAATATTTTGCAAAGAAATGTGTACAAAAACGCTAAATGATCCGTTATCGTTTGATTCTTCAGAAGAAGAATATGTTAAACCTGAAACAGTAATAATTATGTTAAAAAACATTATTGAAAAGATTGAAAAAAAAGAATTTAACCATATCATGATCCAAGACATACATGATGCAGTTGAAGAGTTTGTAAAAAGTGATAGCGATCACATTGATCCAAAAAACCCGTTTGACAAAGAAATCATGTCTTATATATTTAAAGGATGGTGGCTTTCTCAGGCTATATGTAGGGGAAATACAGAAGGAGTTGAACAAAAAGAATATAGCATAAATGTATGTCCTTTTTGTTTAGGTGTGGGCAATTCTCATGGATAGGGTTTGGGATTTTACACTTTGATGACAAGAAAGGGTAAAAGACTGTTAAAATGTAGTTGAGAAAAAAAAACAGGTCGATTATAAGATAAACAGAATAAGCTTGGTGCGATAAAACCATATTTAAAGAGTTAAAGGTTAGATAATAATATAAATGCAAAAAGCCAGATTGTTGCTTGTAATTAACGATGATCTTAGCGCCATAAATTTGGAAGATATTAAATTATCAAAACAATGTGAGGATATGGTAGAATTAGGCGTTTTAAAAAACAAAATAGATGATACCTTGCTTTTTCTAACAATGTCCAAAGGATATAACTATACAATGTCAGTAACAGCGTGCAGCGAACTTTTTTTCAAAAAATGTACTTTCGTACTTTTCTTTGTTAGTAATCATTTTTGGAACGCTCAATTGCTTAATGAGAGCAGGCATGATTATGAACAAATGATACGTCAAGAGAAAAACACAAAAATGTTTTTAATTGAAAAAGATATGTCTCCTCAAATGCTAAATGATTTGGTAGAAACACACATTTTGAAAATGCCTTTCTCCTATCTTACAAAAACGGGAGATTTCACTCTTCGAGACTACATGGATATTCAAAGTAAAATAGAAGAAACAACACGCGATAAGGAGCTTTTACAAAGTAAAATAGAGCACATGGAAGTATATTTTAAAACTTTTTGACTTTGCAAAAATGATTTGATTGTAGAAAAACCAGATTTGGATTTGTAAATTATGGCAGTGAATGCTGCCATAAGCCAAAGCAATGTAAATATTTTGGACCCGGTTTTTCACGATTCTGTTTCCTCCAAATTTATTTTTTAGCTTCTAAGTCAAAGTTAAGGTAAATATTTTGGATTCAAGTTTTCACAAATTTAAATTTTGAAGATGGTTTATAATTTTTAAAAAATATTTGAAACCTGACTTTCTGTAAAACTGAAAAAAAAATTTGACGATAGTTAAAGATATCGCCTTTCTAAAAGTACAACAATGTCTTCCTTAACAATTACCGAAAATTCCAAAGTTTACAGAAACAATTTACGAAAACAACTCGAATATTGTCGTTTTTCTAGAGTTACAAGTGTAAAAGCTTTTTCTAGCAAAACAACATTTTTTAGCCCAAACGAAAAAAATCCTTCAGAGATTAGACACTCTGGTATCCCTCATGTTCTTTCTGCTGAAGAAAGGTACAAAAACACAAAAGATACAGCAAAAACTTTTGTTGCTTATACATCTGCTCCATTCGATGTCAAAAACGAAAAAAAAAGCGAAAAGCCTATGAGCTTTCATTCAAAAAATCTAGTGGAACCTTCTTTCCACTCTGGTATGTTTTCCTTCCCATCTAACGAGGAAGAATATCACATAATGCCTTCTATCGGTGTTGGCAAAAACAGAGCTGCTGATTTGGTATGTTTTTTAGAAGAACCTGAAGTTGATCCTCGAGAATATAAATGGTTTGTATGTTCTGATCAATTTTATTTGTTTTGGAGAATGATCAACTTTGACTCTCATCCTTCCTATAAAAAGGGAGAAAAAAGAGGAACAGTTTTTACATTAAAAGACCACTTTACAAGCGGAAATAGATTGATTGTAGATAATTGGAAAAAGTACGTTTTAGCTTGTCAAGAAAATAATATTCCAGTGGACTTGGAGGAATCCAACAAAAGATTTTACGCCAAAAGAACAGAAAAAATGTCGCTAGGAAACATTGATCTTTACACTTCAATTGTTATGATTGTAATTTATGGAGAATATCCAAATTTTACTAACGTACCTACAACAGGCCTAAATTCTCCAAATCAAAAAGATCCACAAAGAACAAAATGGCAATTCAATGTCAATGACATTATCACAGGTTTGGTATTTTCTGGCAAAAATTTTACTTTGGAAGAGCTAGAACTTGCAGCTTTCCTTCCTTTTTCAGGTAAATTGATGGTTGAAGACAAAAAGCTTTCAGCAAAAGATATACTTTTATCTAGTGATTGGACTACAGCTGAAGATGAGGTAGCTGAAAACAAGATGATGTGTGAGATGTTAGGTGGGACATCGAATAATACAGAACCAGAACAAATGAACAAAAAACTATTACAAAGAATCGCTTGCACAGAAGAAGCAAAAAAAAGAATTATGGAAAACTATACACAAAATGAAGAACGTCAAACTCCAAGACAACCACAAGTACAACCAAATGATATGCGTCATTTCCCAGTTCTAATGTAATCTGTTAATAAATGAGTAAAAAAAGGTATGTGAGATTACTCTCACATAAGTTATTTACAAACTATTTTTAGCTGATCCATGATGGTATACATTCTGATTTTAATTTGAACGTAACAACGATTGGAATGAAAAGTAGAATTGTGAAAAAACCAGGTCCAAAATATTTACCTTACCTTGGTTTACAATAGAAAACACTATTGTAATTTATAAATAAGCATTAATCTGGACCTGGTTTTTCCGGAACTTCGTTTTATGAGAACAGGTCGACTACAACCATTTGTATTATTTTGTAAATTTTGGTTCCTTAAATAATATGAGTCTAATTTTGTCACGATGTAAGGTACTGTTTTCATATCAGTATGTCTATAGACATTACCAATCACACTAGGATTACGGGATAAAAATTCTAAAACTCTTTCAACACCTTCAAATCGTGCCATTTCATCTAAACTTTTGTATTAACAAAGCAATAAACATAACTAACGTAAAATATCCTAAATATAAAGTCAAACACGAAAGAGAAATGGAAACCGTTTATAACAGAAACATGGAATATGGCACATAAAAGAGACGTACGAAACATTTTTATTTACACCAAGAGCATATAATCAAACGACAATAAGATTGTAAGAAACCAGTCTCCATCAGAATTTCTTCCAACTTCACTTTCGTTAACCTAAGGAAACCCTATTATAATTTATAAATCAAAATAGGTCCAAATATTCACCTTACTTTGGCTTATGGCAGAAAACGCTGCCATAATTTATAAACCCCAAACCCCTATTTTGCTCCTCACCACCCCCTCTCTCTCCCTTCATTAATCACTGCTTTGCATAATTCCTCTTCTCCCCCTTTATCGACGTGGTTTGATTTCAACCATTCTTTCCACTCACCTTTTGTATCAATTCCAAGTTTCGATAATAGCCCCCCTAATTCTGAATAATCACCTTCAGAAGAACATGAATCTGATTCCATGGCGAATTTCTTTCTTTTAATTCTTGTCCATTCTTCTTGAGTAATGGGGCAATAATCGTACGTTTCCGCCATTTTATCCAAACATTTTACATACTTGGATGCTTTAACATCAACAGAAATACAACCATCATGAAAAGACGATAAGAACAACCCTTTCAGATTTCTAACTCTACTCAACGCGACATAAGCTTGACCTTTTGCGAAAACAGTTGAACCAAGGTCACAAACAGCATAATCAAGCGTACAACCTTGTGATTTGTGGATGCTTAAACTATAAGCCAAAATAAAGGGCATTTGTGACCTTGTAGCAGATCCTTGTTTATCCTCAATTTTCCATCCATAAAACCCCACATATAATTTAATACCGTTAATAAACCTTACATACACCTGATTTGGTTCTACTTCTATAATTACACCTCTACTTCCGTTTACTAGTCCCATAATCGGATCCAAATTAACTTTGAGCATTACTTGTGCTCCTTTTTTTAGGACTACCTTTTCTGGCATTGCTTCATTCAGTAATTTTTTGTAATCTTCTACTCTAGAAGACGAAACATCGCCTTCAAATTGGTCAAAAGCTAGATATTCTACCTCTTTTCCCTCTAGTTTGTCTAGTTCTGCTTTGTTGTAAGAATCTACATCTGCTCTCAAAGAGTACAAAATCGTGGGCTTTATCACGTTTTCACTGTTTGCCTTTGATAAAATTTCTTGCAATGTTTTATAAGCCTTACATCTAGCTTTTAGTTTTTTTATATCTGAAGATGTGTGGTTTCCTTCTCTCACTCTCAACAATAAACCAAAATAATTAGCATCATCGTACCTTTTCGCTTCCTTGAAAATAAATGGAACGAGTTTTAGTTTTTCCCAAACATTACTTTCAAAAGACCATCCATCTTTTACAGGCGGTAATTGCAAAAAATCGCCGCTCAAAATAAGTTGCAAACCTCCAAATGGCTTTTGTGATTTCCTTATATGTTTCCCAACGATATCGAGTTTGTCAAAAAAATCTGCACCTAACATACTCACTTCGTCTAAAATCAATATATCCGTGGTTCTCCACCTTGTAACTGCCTTACTATTTTTTGATACCTTTTTTGCTAGATTTTCAGCGTCAAGTTGTGCCAACCCCACCCCAGCCCAACTATGTAATGTGGTCGCAACAATAAATTTTTCAGGTACATTAAGATTTATAGACGCGATACCCGTGGTAGCGGTACAACAAACTCTTTTTCCATATCCCACTAATCCTGATGCGATAATTTTTATAGAATATGTTTTTCCTGTACCGCCTGGTCCGTGTAAGATTATGTTTTTTCCTCGTATGATTTCATTGATTATACATCTAATTTGGTAGTCTTCGCTTATGGTGATAGAATCCATGGTTAAAAATTTATATAGTAGACAAGTTTTTAATTAAATTTTAATGAGGCTAAAATTAAACCTGTCTTAATAAAAATTGATTAAAAAAATGGATCAAACAAAAAACAATAGCAATAATGGAATCTTTTGTTTTGACCGTTGACGAAAAACGCCTTATTATCGCAGAAATGAAAAAATCGTGTGCTTACGACACGCTTACATCCCTATCTGGACGTAAAAGGTCAGAAGAATACATTTCTTCTTCTCTATTTGGAGCACACCCATTTGACCAGAATATCAAATATATATATAATATCGCAGAGTTGGAAATGCCTCCTGTGATAGAAAATATTATAAAAGAAGGTTGGAATAGAATGATGAAAGAGGGAATATCTTGTGATTCTTGTGATGTTGGTATGTCTTGTGATTCTTGTGATGTTGGTATATTTTGTACTCCTGAAATAGCTTGTACTCCTGAAATGTCTTGTACTCCTGAAAAAATTTGTACTTCTGAAAAATCTAGTACTTCTGAAATAGCTTGTACTCCTGAAAAAATTTGTACTCCTGAAAAATCTAGTACTCCTGAAATGTCTTATACTCCTAAAATGTCTTGTAATCTAAATAACCTCGACGAATCCCCTTCTAAAACCAATTTTGATTCACTTTCTTATGATGTACATACTCAACGAATGTTAATTTTTGACGAATATCGTTCTCTTTGTGGAAAAGATTTTTTCGATAAACTTCATAATAATGTTATGAAACTATATATCTCGAAAACGTCTAATTGTGATATTTTAATGAGGATATCACGAGATGATCAAGAAATATTATGTAAACTGGAGCGAACGAGACGTAATTGCTAAACTATTTTTTAGAAGCCAAAATTGGTTAGTGTAATTATAATAGAAAATTCTATTATAAAATTAAGGATTGATCCTAAGGTGTCATCTCCAAACTATTTTTGGCTTTTCTACCTGTGTCCATGATTGTTTACCTAATTTTACTTTGAACACAGTCCCTAAATATGATCGTACGATTTTGATCCATTTTTTTTTAAATTCTACTTTGCGGGTCCTAGCGCTTTTTCGTATTGTTTTTCGATATCTATCCGTTGTTGTCTAACGAATTCTTGTTCTTCCTTTTTGTTTTTTACTAATGCCTTGAAAAAATTATCTGAAGTTGGGTAAACTCTCGGATTTTGAAGATAAAATTGTTGATTATTATAATCATCCAAGTATACATACCCTCCATCACCCAATCCACAGCCACCTGTATTTCGATATGGCGTATAATTTTCCTTGCTAAACGTTTTTACTAAAAGTAACCAATAAAAAAAGGTGGTTATGCCCAAGAACGCTATCCATTCAAATGAATACAATTTAAACGTTGTGTTTATATATACATATGTCGCAAAAAATAGGAAAGCCAGCGCGAAAGTTTGGTAGTCAGTCATCTTATCATCCAAAACCATAAATCTTTAGAAGAATAATATTGTATATAAAATACATTGTTTATGTCAGACGCAAATCTTGATCAAGCATATAACGCACCAATGTCTACCGATGATGCCGCTTCAATGTTAAGAAGAATCGTTGTAAGAAATGAAAGACCTGATACTGCTTGTGTTATTAAACTAAATAATAAAAGAGTGGATGATTGGAAGAAAAACGTTTTGGATAAGATGACATCTACGAGAAAAGTGCCAGCGGGGAGGGTTTGGGAATCTTGGAAATTATATGATGAAGGAAAAAATATTACACAGCTTCATAAATTGAGGGAATTAGGCGTTCTCCCAGATATACCAGAGGCAACAATCGAATTTTGGAAAAATCTTCTTGAAAACTCATCAGTCGAAGAACTTCACGCTTACGGTTCTGGAACCATCGCTATGGGGTGGAATATTATTCAGACTTATATTAAAACATGGTTTGCGACCAAGAAATGGGAAGAATTATTTTCTCAGAGTGATGATCCACTTTTTTGGGAAAAGAATTCCCACGAACATTCTCAACTACTCAGAGGGGAAGTTTTACCATTATGGGACAAAGAAACGTTTTTGGACATTAACGATAAAGTTGCTACCATATTAAACATCCAAGTAGACCCAAACGGAGGGTTCAAAATGTAAAAATTTTATAACCAAAGTTTAAATTTTATAATAGGATTTCCTATCATAACAAACTATATCCAAATTTAAAATTTAGTCAGGATAAGCTCCAAACTATTTTTTTATGATACATTGAACATGATTTTTACATTTTATGACATGTTCATGTAACCTAATTTTGACTTGAATACAACTCCTAAGTAACCACAAACACCCTCTTGGTCAAACTATACTACAAGTGCCTGCCGAAGGTATAGCTTCAAAAAAAGATTCTTTTTCATTTATAAAAATACAATCGGAGCATTCTTCAGGATTGTGAAGACATCCGTTTGGGTGAACTGTATGCGCATCTTGTCCGCATTCTCCGTGTAAACAACCAGAACATACTTCGCAGGAACTCATTGTGATTTTTTAAATGGTTGAGTATTTTTTTTAGTTTTTTTGGTGCTATGATAGGATTTAAAGTAGAATTGTGAAAAAACATCTACCTTATTTTGGTTTAGGGACCGTCTCCAAACAATTTTTGGATTTTATGCCTGTGACCATGATGGTTTTCCTGATTTTAATTTGGCGATGACCCCTTATGATAGGAAACTATCATAATTTATAAATTAGCATAAATTTGAATCAGGTCTTATTTTCTATTATATTTTTAATTATGAACTATTTTTTAAATAATCACGTTCAGTTTAATTTTGACCATGCCATAACTTCGTCATATCCCTAAGACATGGCTTATTTTTTTGCTACATTCTCTGAAGGTTTTAAATTTAGTTCAATTGGGTCAAACTGAACCAAGTACCAGGAGAAGCTAATATATCCATAGTACCAGGAAGAGTACGATAGGCAACACAGTCGACTGTATCACTAACGCTGAGAGCTAATTGAGTTGATATAGTAGAATTTTGTACTGGAGCTGCATTTGATGTTGGTTGAAATTCTCTTTTAAAAGCTTCTATACCATTGACTCTTAATGCTATAATCCTCATACCTGAATTGTTGTTATTAGTAAAAGCTACACCAAGTCCAACAGAGTACTTTGCAGCAATAGCAGCTGTAAAAATACCAGTTCCTACAACAAAAGCGCTTGTTGTATCATATTCAGGAGCAGGTCCTACGCTCCATCCGGTTATTATACTTGGAGTCGTATTAATACCTATTTGAGTTCCAGACTTTCTCGCTGAAAACCCCACAGCAGGCACAATAGGAGGGTAAGGGACTGTTGCCCATTTTGGCGCAACACCGGCACCTTGCGCCGTCAATACATCAGTATTAGCACCAGCAGGTAAAGCAACTAAATTATAAGCAGGTCCTGCTCCTCTGTAAAAAAGGTCTCCTTCCACTTGGGCGCCGACGTCAGGTAAAGCCACGTTACCGTTAACATTTGTTTGTGTTGCGGCCGTTCCTAAATCTACTGGCCCTGTGATAATATATGACATCTTAAATATAAATTGTTAAAAATTTAAATTAAAAAAGCTTAAAAAGTTGAAAAAAAAACATATTCACAGGCAAAAAAAACCCCAAAATGTGGTAGCAGGTACTACTCCCCAAGGGGAAAACCCAAATCTTGATTTATAAATTATAATAGGAAACCCTATCATAAATAAAAAAAGGTAAATGGTTTGGACCCGGTTTTCCCCCCTTGGGTGGTAGTACCTACTACCACAATTCTACTTTAACTACAAAAAGGCTTGACGATAACCCCTAACTCCTCCAATCAACTATTCCTCTACTCTCGCATCTACTCTCGCATCTACTCTCGCATCTACTCTCGCATCTACTCTCGCATCTACTCTCGCATCTACTCTCGCATCTACTCTCGCATCTATTCTCGCATCTACTCTCGCATCTATTCTCGCGTCTACTCTCGCGTCTAACACCCTTAAACATACAAAACGACAAAGCAAAAGGATGCAGCAGAAAGATCATAAGAAGAAAAAGGGTTCAAACAACTTTCAAATCTACATACACAAAGTTTTGAAAAGTCAAAATGTTCACCCTGATATGCAACTATCTGTCAAAGCGTCGCATCAATTAAATTCTTTAATCGCTACCTTTTGCAAGGTTATAGCATCTTATGCTCAAGACGCTTGTTCTTTGTCAAAGAAATCGACTATTTCAAGCAAAGAAATCGTTTTGGCTGTCAGCATCATCGCCCCTGAGTATATTAGAA